>JADEYI010000472.1_pt1 | contig 55374 bp, 66 predicted proteins | sample 8542331 | NCBI WGS metagenome assembly JADEYI01 (sample SAMN16510988, study PRJNA670497) | mine drainage metagenome | isolation source: biofilm near Copperflume 1 | place: Germany: Marsberg coppermine Kilianstollen | collected 2018-02 | reverse complement strand
GCAGGTGGCAGCCAGCGGGGAGGTGAGCTGCGCGTGCGAGCAGTGCGGCCGGTGGAGGGCGTTCCTGCAGGGCCGCCTGGATGGAGGCCCCACCTGGCGCCAGTATGAAGTCTGGACCCGCGACTACATCAACTCCCTGGCAGCATACCTGTGGTGAGACACGGGTCCTCTTGCACGCGCTGGATATGGCAGTTTGCTTGCGCTCCTTATTTCCCTAATTGCAATAGTGATTCGCTTCACCTTGCACAGCTGGCGCACAAGCCAGCCTCGTTTGCAAGTCTGCCTGAAACAATAACCTGCCCGACGATGCAGACAACGCCTTGCGAACAAAATCCCCTGCATCGTGTTTAGTGAGTGCTTGCCTTGAAGGCGCAAGAGTCTGGACCTCATGTACAGCATGTTTCCATTTCAAAATGTTGATGAATTCTTGGCGTGCATTGCTTTACACAGGAAGAGGGGGAAGGAGCTGGGCCTGGAGCACTTAGCAGTTCTGGAGGTTGGCGCTGGCGATGGCCGGCTGACCGCGCACCTGCAGGCAGCTCTCGCGCAGCTGCGACCTGCCACTAGTTGCTGCAGCGTGGATCTGCGGTGCTCGGACAGCGGTCTGTGCGGGCTGCACGAGTGCTCGCCGTTCAGGTATAAATCAATAACAGTCCAGTCACCCACAATCGCTGACATGCAGATATGCTGCAGTGATGTGGGCCTTTTGGCAGTGTTGGATATATGGCAGAGCGGGGACCATTCTTTTGGGTTTATGGTGTTGCTGTTGACTTTGGGTATCAGGCCGAGGATTAGGAGTGCCAGCGGCTGTTGCTGTGGAGGTGGATTCGGCTGAAAGCCTTCATCTGCCACTGGCACGCGCAACGAGCCTAGCAAATGAGGTTCAAAGTGGTGGTCTGTCTATGTTAGGCAGTTTGTGGAGCTGCTGTCGTGTGAAGAAGCGCTGGAAAAGCACCGGCAAGACATTGTGCTGTGCTCCTGGATGCCGCTGGGAGTTGACTGGACGTCCAGCCTGCGCGCCTGCCCCCAGGTGCACCTTTCAGACTAAGCATAGGTGCCACTCCTTGCTTTTGTGCTCAAAGCTGAGATGGAAACGCCTCTCCTGTTGGCAGGTGATCTTCCACACAGACCTCAATGAGGACACATGCATTTCAGTTTCTGTGGGGCGGCACTGAATATGCGCTGACGCTGCAACCAGAGAGGAGATCGGGTGGTGCTGAGTCACCTTGTGCGGGCGGCTGCACTGTGAAGGAGCAGCACTGATGCGCTCTGCAGATTAGCTTGGCAATATCCCTTGAGACATCAGCGGGTGCATGTCTTGTGTTGCAACCGCTGTTCTTGTCTAGGCCGGTCCTTGCTTTTCCCCCAGGAAAGTTTCCCGCCTCCACATCCAATGGCATGTGTTGCTTCGCTTCGCTTCGCAGGGAGTGGAGAGGGCAGCTGTGCGATGCTTGCTGCAGCAGTGCCAGAGAAGTTGTTGATGGTAGGGAGGACCTGCCAGAGCAGGGCAACTTAGAAGACGGCAGAGGAGGACAGCAGGGCCGGAAGCTGCCAGCTTTGTGCGGGTGGATGTGCCAGAAATGAGTCGGCTGCAGCTGTGCTGTACAGACAAACGCTGGCTGGCCTGCACAAAGTCACAGACAGTGTCCTTGCGCCGGTAGGATGGCTGTTGTTGCTCTGAAAGTGTGAAATCTGCCCTGCTTGGGAATTAAATCATCTGTGGCTCTGTCAGCGCACCAGAAATCATCGGAGATTATCTGCGCTTTAAAGAAACATTGATTGCTCCAATGTCAATTGCTGGTATGAATCTACTGTAAACTTTGCTACTGTAAAGCTGCCGTAGTTCTACTCATAATAGTATTTCTTGTGACACCACATAATGCATCAGGGGGCATTTGTCCCATAGTGCTCGAAAATGGTGCTGCTCCTCAAATTGGAGTAGACACTTACAACATCCAATTCATCACATCGATGCTCCTTTTGAGATACCCATTGACAAGATTGGTGCACCGCATTCTTCAAGAAAAATTGGTATGCAGACATGCAGTCCTTTAGCATAGGTCCCATAATCACGTCTGAGAGGCATGGTCTGGCTGACGAACACACTCGACCTCGATCGCTCGTTCATGCATACCTTTCTCGGCCTTTTGGCTAAGATCAAGTGTAGTATCTGTTCTTATCAGTTTAATATCTGATACGAGGGACATTGTCCCTCATGATATTAATCTAATCTTTTGCCCGGGGGCAGAGTGTTGTGCTTGCACGACCTCTGCCCGCCCATGGCCTTGGCATTGCACTGCCGCCTAGGCTGTGGACCGGTTCACACAAATAACTATCATTCAAATATACAAAATATATAATGCCATAACACACAAATACAAACACCCACGAAGAGAAATATACACAACTGCGCCATGGATCCCTCCGTGATCTGCCGATCAGCGACGGTGCCAGCGACAAAACACCTGTCGCAACGTTATCCTGAAAGAGCCATGCATACAATATCGACTTCTTCGGTCAGAATCCTGCCCAGTTGATGCTCTATGGATCCTCGCTCATCCTACAGTGCAACTTCCTTCGGGAGATGGCGGCCAGCCCAACAGTATTGTTTTCGATACCTTCTGCCATCTTCCTATCGCTCTGATAAGCTCAGTCATGAGCAGCAGTGCGTACAGTGGCTTTCTTCAGGAGCAACAGAGAGGCGAAGTCTGCTCGAGCAAAAGGCCCATCGGCGGATCTCGAGAACCCAAATACGTGCAATAACATTTAGTAAGTCCGTAGATGCTGTTGTTGTTCTTGCATTTTGATTGACACAGTAGGATTCAGAAAGTTTTCGTGCGATGTTTGTGGATTGAGGTGTGGCTGTGTGACTATATTTTGGTGGTAATGGTGAGGCCCTAGAGCCAGAAAAAATTGGTGTATGCGATTTAGTAAGGACACCGCTCGGTATTCTTTAGTAAAAGGCGAAAGAATAGCCCGCCAGAAGAGGTGACCTTATCGCGGATGCCAATTTGATGAGAAGGGGCTGGGGAGGTGCTGTCGCTGTGCTCGACCATCTCGCTCCGATTATGGGACCTGCCGTTCAGGGAAGTCACACTCCAGGGCGTGCCTATTTTGAAGCTTGTACTCAACACAATGGTATATATCTCTGAGCCAGTTTGTCAGTTATTTCTGCTCGAGTCCCAATCATTCAGAAGTCAACTTCTTGTGCCACAGTGACCACTGCCAGTGATCAGTGATCACCACAATCCGTGACTCGAGATAAAACCCTAGCAACTTCCAACCTATTAATAAGCCTGCTGTGTCAGCCTCCATGGCACACTGTCGACTTCAATACAGCGGCACTGAGCTGTCCACTTCCCGAGAATAGGCATCAATGCCGCCTGTTATATTCCTCACGTCCTCAAACCCCTGCATGGCAGCAACGCGACATCATCATGTTTACAATCTTGCAGGGTACCCAGACAGTGCACTTCAACAATTTACCGTCCTTGCGAGGGCACACAGGCCGCGTCTGTTGACAGCTGTGACCACTGCTACTGTGGTGAGCCGTGTTACAAGGGTCTTGTTTCCACCAGGCCGAGTGACTGCCGGGTGCCTGTTGATTCGGAGTCCCAGATTTCCGGGTCCCAGATTTATATGAAGCAACAGGAGGGGCAATCTGAGGCAGAATAAGATTGTGCCCACCTGGGACGCCAGGAAGGTGGCTGCTCTGTAGGAGCGCACGCCATGATGGCACAGCACATAGGTGGGCTTGGACGGGTCCAGCATCTCAGTTACAATAGGTCCCCACTCCTGAAATCTGCATACCGGAAGAGCTATTCATTCAGTGCATGGGGCTGTCAGCTCTGCAGCATCATGCATGTGAGGAGAGCGCCCACCAGGTCAGTGATGAGGCTCTCTCAAGCAAACACTTATTGGGGCGCCAGATGTCACACAAAATCCTCATCCAGAGGTGAAAAGAATCTCACAGTACAAAATCAGGTTAAGCAAGGACCTCTAGTGCCTCTATTTGCCGCATTGCTAGGCTACCTGACTTGAATCGATCCAGCAACTGGACATCTGCAGGCAAACGGACAGCAACAGCCGTGTCACAGTAAATCTCAAACAATCCAAGGGACATGTGGATCTCTGCAGGCAAATAAGCTCTCAGAATTGCAGAGATAAGGTAAGACGCAAAAAAAAGCACCTGCTGAGGGGCATGAGCTGGAAGCCTGGCAGCGCAGCAATGCGCTCCTCCATCTCCTCGCGCACGTCCACCAGCTGCACCTCGTCCGCGGCGTTCCCTGCATCGCTCAGCAGCGCATGCAGCGCCCTTACATCAATGTCCCCAACCCTTGGCGCCTCATCAGCTTCCGTCCCCATTGCCCTGCGCCACCAGGTGTGCTTCCTTACAGCGTAGATCTCAAATGTGTCTCCAAAGCGATGTACTCCTTAAGAGGCATAGAGTTCAAGGGAAAGTTGGCACAAGGGAATGTTTGTGCCCAGGCTTATCTTGAAGCCTGGGCACAAACATTCCCTTGTGCCAACTTTCCCGCTGTCAATTGTGCATTGCAATGCCCAGGGTATCGGTCCCCTGGCCCATAATTCAGAGGTGCAGGCACAGTGACATGCTGATTCTTACCTGATCCCATGCGCATACCGCGCATTGCCAGCTGTCCTGAAGCCTCTGCCACACCAAGTTGGTTCCATGCTCTGTGAAGGGCAGGTGTGCAGGCACTTGAGACCTGCCCATCGTCTAAGAGCTGAGCAGCTGTGGGTTGCCCGGCCTTCCCTCGTCTGCAGAAAGCTTGATCTGATGGCGGTGAAGACCGAGTGTCGTTCTAAGACAAGCACCACATCACATTGGCTTCCAGATGTGTGTGAAAGTAGTGAAAGAAGACTGCACCACGTTGTCCCTGATCACTGATTATCACTGATCCCACTGTCAGATAGTCTGTTAGGGTACAGAGACAACCATATCTGTGCAAATTTCCACAGCAATGCCTTTTGTACCTGTGTACGTGCGTCCAATGCTCGTCAGGAGGGGCATCCTTGCGCAGGCAGTCCCCATCTGTGGTGGATCTACGCACAGATCTGCGCTTTCGATAACACCCTTGCGCAGCAGTGCTATTCACAGTATTGTACCACGATGGTTGCCCTGCGATGTGTACTTGTCCTCGTCATGCGCAAGCGAAGACAGATCTGGGCGTTTCGGAAGCTATGTCGGAAGTATCAGTCACAGATCAGTAATATCCACCTTCCTCTCAGCCTTGGACGTGCCAGAAGATGCCAATCTCGAAATTGATCGCAATTGAATAAAGTTTTCAAGTAATTTCACCGCACTGCATATCTGAGCATCATCTAATTGCGACATCGGAACAGGTTCATGTTGAGCTTTTGCTCGAAATTCACTTTCTGATCGAATTATCTGCTGTGAGTGTCAATTAATAGAGCGACAAAAACTTTCTTTCATAAGAATTTTCCAACAGAATCGAAATGGAGTTGATCTCGATCGCTGCAACAAGACATTGCAGCTGACAAAGCAAACCATGCCTGCTAAGAGAGTCACTGGGCCTCATCAGCGCGGGCTCTATGCCGCGCGTGGGGTCCAGGGAAATCCAGTGGGATTCCTGCTTCTTCTGGCACAGCAGATCGTGCAAATGGAACATCGGCCTCCTGTCACTCTGGGCCTTGTTGCAGGTTGAGCCCCTCGTGCCGTGCACTTCCTTTGAACATTTACTATGATGCAACTAATTGGCTGTCAATATCACATTGCAAGGATCTGATGCTAGTCCAACAGGGGATCACAGAGCCAACTGTACTGGTCATGCATGTTCAGGAATGGTGCTCCTGTTCTTTCAGCCGGAAGGGCTCATGCAATATGTGCCTTCCATCAGCAATGCCTGCTTGCAGCCATCTCAAATATTGGAGGTGGGACCTGGCTCAGTCTAGCACCTTGAACATGTATGCATCCTGTAATGGATGGCGCACCCTTGGCAACCAGTCTCTGGACACAACAGAGGGGTGCTGCATTAATATGCTCATCGCTAATCGCCCCGGTGTGCCTCAGGGTTGGCAATGGACTCGCCTCATCTGGTCAGCGTTCCTGCATGCTGACGAGGTCCACCTCTTCTACAACATGAGCTCGCTCCTCTGGAAGGTGGGCCACTCCTGTCCCTTGCTCTTCACTTGTGAGAAAAAAGCTCCATCCTCGCCTACATTTGATGCTGGTCGATTGGCGGCACTTCATCGTCTTGCTCCTGCCGCTTGCAACGAAATCTCGCATGCATGCATGGCTGCAGGGAGCTCAGCTGGAGCCCGACTTGGGGTCAGTGAGGTTTCTGGGCCTGGTGGGAGAGCTGCTGCTGCTGAGCCATGTGGCCACAGTGGGGCTGGCAGCCGCAGCGGCCAAAGCATTGCCTGATCTGGCGGGGGCCCAGTACTACAGCAGCTGCGCGGTCGGTTTCAGCGCGGTGCTGTTTGCGCTCAAGGTGGTGCTGTCGCACCGGACGCCCGGCTGGAGCTATGTTGGCGGCATCGCGCTGCCAACAAAGGTGAAGATCTAGGCGTTCTTTTGGTGACGGGAGCAAGTCACCAGTGCAGGATCACTACGGACCGCCCTGGTCAGTCACGTGCATGTCATGAGGAAGACAATTTTGGATAGCTATATGGAGGCTTGCAGATGTAGCAGGTGTTATGCCGCATGCACTATAGACGAAGTCTGGTTCCTGTAGAGGCAGATGGAAATGTCAAAATCAGCAGGGCGCACCACTCAATCATGCCTCTCTTCATTTCTGCAGCTGACAAGCTATCTTGTCTGCTTGCAGTATGTCTGTTGGGCGGAGCTGGCGTACATCCAGCTGCTGACACCCCGGGCGTCCTTCTTGGGTCATCTTGGGGGTATTCTGGCGGGGCTGTTGCATGTGCATGTGATAAGGGGCGCGGGGACCGCGCTGCCACAGCTGTGGGAGTCGCGGCGTCATACGGGGCGCCCGTTTACAGGGGAGCCCCGATTCGCGACCGTAAACGGGGGACCACAGTCACCGCGGTCCGCTTCGGAGGCCCACGCGACGGGCCAGGGGGTTGCGGCCGGCAGGCCATCACAGGTGCGCCTGATCGGGCTCCAGAGCCCCTTGATCTATGTGCAGCCCTTCGTAGTTCCTAGATCACTCAACTCATGGGCAGATCATACATGTGTGGATCCTACATGGTTAATAGCTCTTTATCTTTGCCTGCTCCAAACAACTTGTCATAAAATGTTTTCTCTTTGGGAGTAAGGTGGTTGCATGCTGGTGATGGTGTCATGGTTACAAGGCTCACTGTGCTTAGATCAGTCCCGGGGCCAATATCTGATACTTCATATGAGACATTTGAGCGCTCTGCTGTGCTGAACAGGGCAAGGCGACAGGGTCACGGCAGAGGGAGGTGGGGGATGAGCATTCGTCGGCGGACAGCCGGCAGAGCTTCTATGGGAGCGGCCGCATCACTGAGCCGCACACGGGTGGGAGGCCGACAGTCCTCAGGTGAGCTATTTCCAAGAGACAATTGTCAGGTGATGCATGCTTGTTTCAGGCATCAAGAAAGGAGCGGGTGCTCATGCCATACTGCGGCTTCAGAGGCTTTCGCAACATAGCAAAGTGTCTAGGTGGGAGAGCGCAGCTGCAACCCCAGTATCTTATCCATATGGACCCCAGCGGAGACAATAGTACAGTCCAAGCACTGTGATCGGATGTGGCACATCCCCATGAGATCGTGGTCTTTGAGCTGTACTGTGGTGTCCCATGGGCCTTTGCATGCACCTGGCAGGGTCCTTGTCTCTGTGATGGCATAACCCTATGCATGTGTACTGAAAGCACAGTTGTGCTGCTTACAGGCGACCTAGCTGGCGGCGGGTGCTGAGGTGGGACAAGGCGGTGCTGACAGTGGCGCTGGTGGCCATTGCGCTGGCAACAACGCCCGACGAGCGCCACTTTGTGAACTTCGTGCGCGAGTACACGCAGCGCGGCCTGGGCTTCCTGCCAGGTACGTTCAATTATTAGATGTCGTGGTTCTTGACCAGCAGGGCCTTGAATGTACTGACAAGGAGGGCGGTACCAGGCCAAACATGCACAGAGAGGGATGTGCAGGATTTTGAAGGACTCTCAAGGGCTCCCTGGCATCGCCCGATGGAATGAAGTTTTCCTTTCACTATTCCCTGTGTGGTGGGACCTTGCCTCTCTGAGCGCACAGCAGTCTCCTGTCTTGGTCTATACTCTGTTGACGGGCACACACTTGTTGGGAGCAGGGTCGGTATGTCTGACTGAGTGAGTAAGGAGCTGAGGATGTCCCAGAAGTTTTACTTCTCACGAGTTCTTCTGCGCGGCGCAGGCTTTGCCGCGTCGTCGGTGGTGTGGCTGCAGATGCGATCGGGGCTGGGCTTCCGCTGCTGGAACCTGTGGTTGTGCAGCCTGGCGCGCTACCAGAGCTTCTGGTTCCTGGGCATCTTCAACACCTGGATCCCGCTGCCCGTCTCCTGGGCCTACGCCCTGCTACTGCGCTGGCACGGCTCCGCCAACAACATGCTCAAGGTGTGGCGCCGTCATCTTTTATGCATGCAACGCTGCAGTGCCCTGCATGGATGACATGTTTTGTTTCCAAGATCGACTCGTCACTTCTGCGGTCCAGAGCTACTCCACAAAGATGATTCTGCCAGCTGTGAAGCTAGACTGTCTGCTGCCAAAGAGCGCATCTTCACATGACCGTGGTCCCACAGAGATTTGTGTGCTATGCTGTGGAGACCTTATATTATTTTGCGCAGCGAGCGCACACTTAATACGATGTAGACATTTGGCGCTTCATTCACAACATCCTTTCGCTGCCAAACTTGCAAACTCTGTGAAAGCGCATCTCAACGGGTCCCTCAGTTCTTTCATCCCGATCTTCCTCCCTGACAGAGTGGCCAGGTGCTACAAGAGTCTCTACTAACAGAAAACCTTGATCATCGTCAGTGTGACATGAAATATTAAATGATTTTTGTCCCCTCTAGTCCCCTTCCCATTAAGTTCCTCCTCTTCTCTTTCACTCCGTTCTTTCTGCTCTCCAGGATGGGGAGGTGCGGTGGCCGGCGCCCCTCGAGGTGCTACTGGCACTCAATGTGGGCGTGTTTCTGCTCTGGGCATTCGGCAGCGCAAGGCGCATGACGCGGCACTTTGAGGTGTCGCCCGGCAGCCTGCCGCGGCGCCCCTGGACGCTGCTGACCGCCACCGTGTCGCACTCCGACCTGTACAGCCTCGTTGGCAACCTGCAGGCAGGCTCCCTCTGCTATGTTCCTTTTTGCTCGAGCGCTCTCTTTAACTTCACCTCCTGTAGAGCTTTGCTGGGTACTTACCAAATTGGATCAACACTTCATACAGGGCAACCGACAGGGTCTGGCATATGTTGCTGTGATGCTGCAAGACATAGCCATGGGCTTGAAAGCCTGCAAAAAGACCTTGATGAGCTGTGATTGCTTCTTCTGGCCTAGCCAGCATGCCAGGAATTAACATGGAGCCACTAACTTGACCAAGGTGCCTGCTATTCTGCTGGACCCAGCTGTCATGGAAACATCATGGCAACAGGTGCATCTTCCTGCTGCGCAGATGCTGTTCATGGTGGGCCCGGGGCTGCAGGCGGAGCTGGGCTGGACGCGCTTTGCAGTCCTCTACGTGGCGGCGGGGGCGCTGGCAAACCTCAGCGCCTATGTGGGCAACGTTGTGGTCAGGCGGCGGCGGCTGTGGGAGACCAAGGGCGCGTCTGCGCCGGTGTATGCCCTTCTGGCGTGCACCGCGCTGGTGCAGCCATACCGCAAATTTGTGTGGCTGTTCGGCTTGCAGCTCAACTCGCTCGGGTGCGGCCCAGAATGGCACCTGCTGACTTCTGAGCATCTCGATTACTGGCTGTGTTGCCACCACTGTTGGCCCATTCAGTCACGCAGGTCCCTGACGGCGGCTTCTCTGAGAGCCACGGGCACAGCATCCTCTTTAGTCTAAGCGGATCTTGGCAAGACTTTGAAGAACACATCAAGGGTCCTGGAAAAGAGCAGCAGCGTGAGCTGACTTCATATACTTTCAAACGCAGCAGCACATTCATGTAGAGGTGCATTGACTTCCAGACTGGGAAGCACAGGGAGGTCGCGGCTGTCACCTGGAGCTAATCAGGGAAGATGCCATTTGCAGTGGAGTCAAGAACACCCCTGGAGCGGCAAGACCAGATAAGTTGGGATAGACGTCTTGGAACTGTGAAATCCTGAAAGTGTGGAGTGTGCGAGCGCAGGCTGCTGGGTGCGAAGCTGCTGTACGAGTACGTGGCGCGGCGGCTCGGCGGCGGAGCGGTGCCGGACTTTTGGTCGCGCGTCGTCGGCGCGGCCACCGGCCTGGCGTTTGCGAGCGCGCTGCTGGATTGCAAGTTCCTGGACTGCCTGCCCAAGACTGTTGTCCCCTGGGACGGCCGCGTCATTGCTTCTTCCGCTTTGCAGCGCTGACCTGTGACCTCTGCGCTCTGGTGGCCGCCACAGCTGCTGCGTGCTGGCTTGAAGGCGCAAAGGGTCATAGAGTGCCTCAGACAGGCACCCACAAACCATGGTTTATGGGTGCCTGTCTGAGACGAATTTCCCCTGTATACCATGCATTTTTAGTGTGCCAATGGAGCGGTTTTGCTATGGCTGGCTGTGCGTGTTAGGCACAGGGGATTTGTGTGCCAGCCGTGGCATGCAGGACTGATTTTTAGACTCTGTGCAGTGTTTGATGTGAAAGGATAGGAGGACCGTTTGCTTACAGCATAACTTCTCTGCTTCATTTAGTGATCTTATTGATGAAAGCGAGATGCTTCCATCTGGAGAAAGTACTGCACTGCATCACAAGAAGCCACTGATTGGCTCGACGAATGCCGTATGCACATGATGCGCCATCATGTTGCTTGCTCTGGAGTCGAGCCAAAGCACAGGGGATGTCATTCATTCCAAACAGAGAAAGCACCGTCTAGACAGCATGCTTCTGAAATTTGTCAAAGGCATTCAACAAATGCAGAAAAACTGGAGAGATGATGATGGGACGGTGCCGTCCCATACTCGGCCAAAGTATCCTGATCTGCTGAGAGGAACTACACCGTTCTGCCAACAGCGTGCTGGTATTCTTGCGCTTGGGGTAGCGTCTCCGGAAATGAGGGTTAACCGATCCGAGACTATTGCTATTTGAAAACTATATCCAATCCCCCTTCTTGTGGCGTGAGCCCTCGAAGAATTTCTGGAGCCTTCGGGCCATCACACCATTAAAATCTCAACAAAGGAATAGATCACATTCTCTCGATAGCCATGAAGAAACACACTTTATCAACAAATCATTTCTGCAACGCGCCAGGCCCTCAAACTTCTTAATGCACTCGGTTTTTAGTCTCGATCAGCCCATGTACTGTGCCGGTCGGCGACATTAAGGCTGCGACGTTGCTTCACAGGGTTCTCGGACACAGAGTGAAGGTAGAAAATGTGATTTTTGGTGTGTGTGCAAATATCGTGAGTGGGCGGGGTCTTTCACCCGCGAATGAGAAATGATGGAGTGAGGAGAGAGTAGCCTACCCGAGAACCTGGCCTGCTTGCAGCTTGCGTGCCCAAACGTTCTGTATGGGACGATCTGGCCGCTGAGCTCTCAGACGATAGACCGGCCTGTGATTATTGCTTGTCCTCTTTTCTGACGATTTTTGGTTCGTCCACTCCCAATAGACACCACATTTCTTGCAGCCAGGCAAAACTCTCGGTCCCATAACCACATGATCAAGGACGAAAGACGCTCCTGGTCCAGGGCTCATTGACTCGACCGAATTAGACATACTTACCTGTCCGGCTCGGTACCGTGATCACGAAGACGGTCCGGGTATCCCCGCTGCTTGCCTTGCACTCAGCTTGCGGCGGCGTGGTAGGAGTGCTCCAAGAGGGTATCTCCACGGAATAATCTTTGGTAGGCCTGGGATTAGCGTCAGCTGCCCGGGCACAACACACAAAAACATGCAACAATAGCACATCCAATCACCAACTCTAACTCGTTGACTCAAATTGTTCCAAACACACCGCGAGATGCAAATACAACTTGACGGTCATCAGCTGAGACATTGCGCACTAATTTGAACGCCCCACTCCAAGACAGACCGCTCATGCTCTTCCTGTCAACTTGGACAGGAAGGGACGTGAGGCTTCCAATGCAAACTTTGAGCTTGAAGCTAGCGCATGTCTTGGAAAGGGGCACGCCCAAATTGGGTGACCAATGGATTGCAGTAGACAAGGCTACAGCAGTGAATGAGATGTCATGTGAGATCATGTCAACATGATCTGTCCAGGAATGCATTTGGGCTCACACTGATTACAGAGCGCTCTTCCTTTGACATCCATTGCCAGATTAGAAGTGTGGTCTCAATGTTGTGAATTAATGAAGTTCGAACTCTCATTTCACAGTGGTGCAGTCATCAAGTACAGAAAGTTTTCCTCTATTGCACAAACACACCTCGTGACCAAGCTTGATTTCCTAGGCGTCCAGCACGGCATGCAATGAATACAAAGACCACACGTCGCAGCTGCAAACTGCACCAGACCCATAATTTGGGGAGGTCCGCCGCATGCAGGCCAATCTTCCCAATGCAGTTCCCTACCTTGAGATCCTTCTGCACCGTCTCAAGCATGCCCTGATGCCCTGAAAAAATCCCTGATCTACAACACTGCCCATCGCATCAGCTCGGACATTCTTCTTGTGCAACAGATTACTTGGCCTACCAAGATGTTCTTTGACTTTGGTTGCAGACAGCTGGTGGCCACCAAAATCAGTCTCTGCCCAGCTGCACAGTGCCACAGGCTCTAAGTCTGATCAAGTACACCAGTGTTATTCGATCTGAACTCAGCTAGCCTTTGACTGTGCAAGCATGAGCCCAGCCGCTCTATTTCACATCAGGCCAAATACAGTGCGCACCTGGCGAAGACCCTGTCCCTTGCTAGCTAATTGCTTCGGAGAAGGACACTGGCTGGCCACCCCTAATGCTATTCGGCCAGAAAATATCATCTTGCATGTGAAATGTCGTCTCTCAGAGATACCTAGGCCCCATCCCTGAAGGGGTCATCCGAGTTGAGCCGTGCATGTGTCTCTTATCAATCTCTATCCTCACGCCGTCTGAAGCTAATCTTTTGTACAAAGAAACATTTACTCCACTCCCATCCACTCCACTCCGGAATCAAGCCCTTTTCTTGGAACAGGATCTCCCACTGAGGTACCTAGATCCTATCCCAGAAGGCCTCATCCCACAAGGGGTCCTTCCCCAATGGCAACTAGCCCCCTCCCACAAGAGGTCGCCTGACTGCGGTATTGAGGTCTCATTTGGGAAAGGCTGTCCTTCAGTGGCGACAGGCCTGATCCGACAAGGAATTCTCCTATTAGGCGCCGTCCCAGAAGGGGTCATCTGACAGCGGCACCTTCTCCTGCCGCAGGCCGGCCACCGACTCGCGCTCCAGCTGCGCAAGCGGCGCCGTGCCGTTGGCTCTCTTGGCGCCGTCGGCCGCCTCGACATCCGCGCCGTGGCCGCCGCCGGCCGCCCCTGTTTTCGCACTGGCGCCGGGGCTGAGGCGGTCGAGGTGCGCGACGCCGTTGACCGACAACAGCTGCACGTCCTTGGCGCGGTCCGGGCGCCGCGTGAAGCGCTTCCAAAACCTGCCACACGATGTCGTGTAATTGAGAATCTGGAGCCGTAAAGTGTTCCATTATGAGCAGCTGGTCAGCTGCTTTGATTATCTCAAGAGAGCTATGTTTCCAAACAGCGGTCTGCGTCGGCCTGCCTACGGTAAAGAACAGCACCCAACACGCCTACCAAAGGGGAGCTCTTGAACTGGCTTGCATGTTGCATGGGAAGGGAGGTTCTGCAAGGAGTCCTCCAGAAAGGCCTCTTAGCGCTCCTCCTGCCCTAGTCAGCCGGGCAGGAGCAGCAGGAGAGATCCCAGCAACTGAAAAAGTCATGCAACCCAAGTTTTCCTGCACAATATTTAGGGGGCTGCTTGCATGTAGAGATCGGCCGTTCAAGAACACATGCAGGCTGGTCCCGCAGAGCAGCGCACCAGTGGTTCTGGAAGACTTGTGGCGTCTCTTCGATGCCCAGCCCCTTGGTCTCCGGGTAGAAACCGTAGACAGTGATGGTCATCAGCACGCACATGCCCGCAAAGAAGAAGAACAGGCCCCACCGCATCGAGCACAGCATTGACAGGTACGTCTGCGGGCCAAAACACAATTTTGGAGGCCTGAAGTGTTGCCAAAGACAGAAGGCCACATTCACATTGACAGCATGGTGTACACCTGGGGTTTGGCAGCACTGTCATAGTGCAGTCGCAACCACCGATGGAACTCAGGGGATTGTGGGCATGGCAAGTTGCAGGGGAGCACAGCACAGCTCATCTTGGTCTCACGGAGCACTTGACTTTGTACGCCGCAGCGAACAGATGGACTGCTGAGCCACAATTTGAGTGGGGGATTCAAAGCGTGACTTGCCTGGCCAATGACAAAGGAGAACATGAGGTTGACAAGAGTGGTGATAGACTGCCCGGCAGACCGCGTCTCCAGCGGTTGCACCTCACTGCGCAGCCACACAATGCTGTAAGACGCTGCTTTACTCATCGTCAACCGCCCTTTACTACAAGTAATGAGGGCGCTTCCTGAAGCGCAGGCAATCTACAGTGGTACAGACCCGATCGTAAGGGCCCCATGAGACAATCATGACAGTGTCCTTACAGCCTCATTGTTCTGGGATAGGCAAATGTATTTGGGCCAGATGGCACCTCAGAGACTCTTACCTGGAGTAGAGCCAGCCGAGGGGCCCCCAAGACCAGGCGTACGCGCTGATGTAGACACACATGAGCGCCAGCACAAACCAAGCCGCCCATATCTCACCCCCCGTCGCCGCCAGTGTTATCCCTATCACCACCTGCGCGCAGGCACCAGCATCCCTGGAATTGCACCCATCATTGGCCATAGGCAATATTGAAGCTCGCAGGAATCACAATTCCCCCGGGCAAAGCCAGGGAGCCTTTATTAATGTGCTTCCAGGCCCACCAATACTTCCCACCAGAGCCTGCGGGCTGAAACAGAGGGCCACTTGAGCAGTGCTCCCGACCAGTTTATGATGTGCCTGCTTGCCTGGGGCTTGGAATGATGGTGCTGGGGGCATGCCTGCTGAGAAAGCGCTTCATCTCCCACTTGGGCCCTTGTATTGCCCAGCAGCATCAAGCGAGACCCAACTCGAACAGGCATCAAAGGACAGACACAGACTAACCTGTGGAAGTGAAAGCAGGTAGAGGCCGTGCACGCTATAGCACTAGCAAGAGGGCCGTCTCATTAGCATTCTCAACACAGCTTGCACAGGCGCCTCGCTTACAGGCTCTTGGCAGAGCACAGAAATCCTTGGCAGCCCAAATGGATAATCACCCCGATATATCCGCTGCGTCAGGTAATAATAAATGCCTTTTGTTTATGGATTTATGGCCCTGGCTGGCGGGGGCCGGTGTGAATCCGAGAACCATGCCCACTGAGTCTTGCCTGGATCTGGCAGACTCCAATAAGAGGTAAAGTTTTGGCTGCCTTTACATGTAGCTCGTCTACAGATGCACCTTGCCTTTTGGCAGGAAAGCGGGGAACACTTATAACAATGATGATGGGGGGAACGACGCACCAGCGCGATGGACATTTGTATGCCGCCCTCAATGAACAGCACGCGACGGCCAAACTCATCGGCGGCCCACAGAGAGACGTAGGTTGCCAGGTGGTTGACTACACCGGTGACTATGGTGGCCGCCAACGCAGCGTTCTGGCTGGCGCCCAGCGTGATGAACAGCTGCGGCGCGTAGAAGATTATCGTGTTTATGCCCGTCCACTGCGCAGCGCACAGGCACACCACTCCTGTCAGGCCTTGAGCACCATTGCTGCAAAACATAGTATGCCGGTGTGCAGAAGCACTGGGATGCGGAATCAGCAACTTGGGGCCTGTCACAGTTTGGTGCAGGCCCCTTCTAAACATTGCCTATCAGGAGAAAACTGGTCTAGTATTGACCTGGTACAATACACCAACAAGGCAACATCAGGTACACACACTTTGCAATAGATACAGCGAACAGTAGCTCTTTTCGGACAAATTCGCATGGATGGCATGTGTGGTGATGAGCTCATGTGGCAACACCTTCCATGAAAAACAGCACCTTGGATCAATGCAAAGAAGGCTGGCCACTGACCTGCTGGAAGAGGGTGGAGGTGATGGCCACGAAGAGCTGCGGCGCGTAGGAGGGCTTGAAGATGGTGCGCCACGGGTTGGTCACAAGAGCGGCGCGCTCGCAGGCCGCCTTGATGTCCTGGAACTCCTCCTCCACGTTGTCAACCCCCCTTATGTCCCTCAGCACCTGAGCATTCCAGGCAGTGCACACTTGTCTTCATCAGGCTGCAAAATTGCGGATGCAGGCACCTTGTGTAGATGAGGGTTGTTCTTCTTGAGTTGAGCAACACCGGCAGCAGGGGAAAATCTGCCGTTGCTGTTCATCTAGACTGAAGTGAGTAGAATACGCTTCGGAAACTTTGCAAATTGTAAATAATGACTTGCTGCTTGCGACACTGCATCACCAAGCTGTACGGCGGCCATAATACCCTGTGCATGCCTCATAGACGTGTCTGCTCTCAGCTGGCCATCCTCCTTGTCTCCAGTCCTAATGGAAGAGCTGGGGTACTCTGCAGGGTCCACTTCTTTTCTATCTGCCATCAAGCTGTTTAAGCGCAAATGACGATCACATAAGAGCGAGCACCTGCTTCCCTTGTATTTTGTATCCTCATTGCACAAGAGCCCAAAATCAAGAAATAAAGCACCTGCTTGCCCTGCTCCTGGTGCCCTCGTTCTATGAGGGAGTTGGGGGTGTCGGGCAGTAGCAGGCCCCCCAGGGTGAGCACGAGGGCGGGAACGCCGGCGAACATGAGGGAGATGCGCCAGCCGTAGCCGGGGATGTGCTGCGTGCCGATGTTGATGGCTTGCGCCAGCACGATGCCCAGCGTCAGCACCACCTGCGCGCAGGTGCCGCCACGTTATGCATGCATGCTTGGTGCCTGGTGCCAATCCAAAACAGCATGAGCGCATGTGTGCACTGGTGCTGACAGGCATCCACGCATGCTAATATCTGTAAAGGAGCTTGCTTGCTGCATGCGAGAACCCATGCACATGTGCCCGCATGTGCTCACAGGCTGCTCATCTCTCGAGCGATGTCAGCCAGAACACGAGATGCAGCCGCTAACAAGGACTTGTGTGCTAGCCGCCCAACATATGGCAGCTGCTTTTGTATTGTTGAGGCGCGAAGTCTGGAACAACCTAGCCACCACAAATAATTGCCAGACACGCAGACTCAGCTCCACTCCGCCCCAGCTCAGCCCACACGCGGGCCATGACGATAGCACACGCAGGAAATATTCCAAGGAACAGCACTTCCTGCCACACACCTGGAAGATCTGGTTGAGACGGCCGCGGATGTGCGCAGGGGCCATCTCACTGTTGTACAGTGTGACCGCCACGGAGGCAAACGCGACTGCTATGCCCAGCAGAATTCGACCGACGATGAGCATCGCCAGATTGAACGCTGTGCAGGTGATCACCACCCCAACATCAAAGAACAGGCCCGCTATGAGCATCGTCTTCTTGCGCCCGTACTTCCTGATGCACCAAAAAACAAGGCTGAGTCTTGCAGGGGCCGTGAATGCATGTTGCCGAGGGCCGTAACTTGAGGGCGTTTATTTCAGAGTCGCCCACTTTGAGCCAGGACGACTTGCTCTGACCACACACGGCTCAAGCAATGTGGTTATCGTTGGTAAGGAACAGAGAAAGAGTGCCAAAGTCTTGCAGTGGCATGAAGCAGAGTGGTGTGCAATGGTCACCTAGTGGTGTAGCCTGCAGGTAGCGCGGCAAAGACCCCGGCGATGAACAGGGATGAGGTGAACCACTGCAGTGGCTGGCTGTTGTACTTGCAGTAGGGGTTGCCGTCTGCACAGTCATGCGTTGTTTTCAGTTCTAATTTCCTTCAAACAAAATTAAAAGATGATCTCTGATAAAGAGGTTGGCACCTGCTAAGAGGGTCCATGCGCTGCATAATATTTGATGCAAGTGCAATGCTGGGCCTTCACACATCAAATGGCTCTTGCTCAAGTTGGCAGTGTGATGTTGAGAGGGACGCACTCTGCCCATCTGCCTCGACGTCCGCCAGAACGCTGGGAAAGAACTTCTCCAGGAAGTCAGGCTGCACCACACAACAATACAGTAAACGGAACTGCCTCCCACCATGAGAAGGAAAAATGAGCATGTACACATTCTAGTGAGTGCCATTCAAGGAAGATGCTCTGGTGACTCACCATGGCCACAACGCCTCCTGTGACGCCATTGTCATACCTGAACACACCACATCGATCCAGTCAAGTCAATACATGGTGATCCCTGCTGCTCAAAAGTGAGAGACTGTGCTGGGATTTTCCAGATTCAACGGACACACAAAGCTCATAGACAGAGCCAGCACAACTGCTGCGCGACAACTATCGCACTGATGTCTGCTAGCTGAAGTGATGTCCACTTACCCGAAGAGGGCTCCGCCGCTGGCTGCTACGATGCAGGTCAGCACCACATAAGGCGTGATCCGTCCAGCGTACCGCTTCGCTGGCCCGGTCGCCACAATACCCCCTGGTAGCATGCAAGAATTGTTTACCGCTTCTCGCAGCTTGGAGCTCTCTTTTGGGAGTGATAGACAGGGGAGAAGACCAGCATGCGGTGATCAAGGAGATAGTCAGTAGTGAAAGTGTGTGCCCACAAGATCTTCACCTGCCATGTAGAGGTCTCCAGCGGAACGAAGGTTGCTGCAGCCTCAATAAAGGTGAGCAAAAGCCCCGCGATTTTACACCCCGAAGAATGGAGGAGACGCCTCTTGTCGACTGTTCGGAGCTCCGTTGCAACACCCCTCGAGATCAGCCTGGCAAAATCAAGCGCGATCAGGAAATGGTTGATGAGTAAGCCAATGCATGCAGAAAATAAATTCATTTCTAAGCAGGAAATTAAGAAAACTCAGAAAGGAACAAGGCAGAGAAGTGGGGGCATGCCTCAGGCGCAGCAGTACACTGGATATCAATCTGTTTGAGATTCTTGTATTGGCACCAGTCAGACAATTCCCTTTTTCAATCCTTTCCGCCGTTCATGCTTCTGGAAGGTCTCCTTCCCTTTGTCACGGCCAGGTGGTTGCACCAAACTTCCAATGCACCTTCTTGTAACTGTGGGAATCGCCTCCTGAGCAACAAGAATGTGCAGATTGTTCTCTTGTTAGTAAGCAAACCACTTAATCTATTTATCAACGGAAGGATCAACCCATGCAGGCACCATGCAACAGATGGAGGCGATGCTGGTGCCGCTAGCTGCGCTGCAGGTGCCGCATGATCATGAGGTGATGGGGTTCAGCACAGTACCACCTTTGGCGCCAGACAGACTTGATCTGAATTATGCTCATGTGACAATCGTGCGAGGTCTGTGTTCCGTTCTTCTGCATGATTGCATCCGACCCATGCCACTCCTTGGGCGAGGAAGAGAATATCGTCAGCTAGAGGGCGAAAATTGTTGCGATTACGCTCTATGAAGTGCAGAGTGATTCTTCCGGTCGAGCCCCTCACAATCCCGACATAGTGCAATAAAGATTGAATCCGTGTGAGCAGATTAATTTGACGCTCAATCCTGGTGAATAAAAAAACAAAGACAGATCAGCATCCCTCCTGAGCAATCGGTGAATTATACTTTGGTAAGCCTGAGTATGTTGCATCTGTCCTATTTGAAAACTCTCCCTCCTTTGCGTTGTACTGTGCAAATAGCAGCTCATGCTGTAAGGAAAATTGATGCTAGAGTGTCAGGCGGGCCTGGGGCGTGTTTCAAGATGCTGTGGAGCATCGTGGAAGCCTATAAGCCTTCCCTGTGTCTACGTAGAATGCCTCCCAGACGCCAGAGAGCATCCACCGGCAAGCAGTCTGCCCGCTCAGCGGAGCTGCCAGAGGCTGTCTGGACGCAGATTGCCGGCAAAATGTCTCTCAGTGCCTGGGCCAAGGCATCTGGAACCTGCCGCACGACATTTAGGCTGCAGCTGCGCACTGTGGCTGTCCCATCAGAGCTTCCACAAGCAGGTGGGTCCATCTGCATGACAGTGGGCAGCGACTGACAGCAACTACTACAAAAATTCAACCTTAATTTTGACTGGCGATCGGATTGGCAGCAATTTGGCAATGGCATTGTAAGCTCTGTTTAATGGCAAATGTTCAGGTGTGGCGTGGGTCAGCAAGAGGCTCAGCTGTGCACGCGCCTTGGAAATTTATGCGAAGGACTGGCAAGGGCTCGCGTCGGCAATGAGGCATGGCTTGAATGACGTACCTGCCCTTGAGCAACTGGAGATCAATGGCAGCTCCCCGGAGGAAGGAGATGCGGCCGTTGCTCACCACTTGTCGATGTTCTGGCTCCTGGCAAGCGCCCCAAAGTTGACATTGCTCTCAGCCAACCTGGGAAAAGTTCCGTGGTTCCCACCACTGTCACGCATCAAGCATCTTGTGTTCACACTCGAGAAGGACGCTGACACAGCTACCATCTTTGCGGCTCTATCAAATGCTATCACCTTGGAAACGCTCTCCATGGATGCTGCAAAGCATGAGAATGTTTTGAAAGCCTCTGTGCTGCAGCTTGAAGCCCTGCCTTGCCTGCATTCAGTTAGGCTGGATGCCATCCGTCCAGCTGGCACCCACCTGCCTGAGGATTGCACTTTGCAACTTGTTGGCCTTGTGCAAGCAGATTTTGCAAGCCCAAAGTGGAACAGTGCACTGAATAAAGTGAGCGCCTTCGAATTTTCTGATAACAAACTGATAATGAATGATCCGCTCCCTCCCATCTTTGCTAAATTGCGCTTTGTCACGTCTGTAGAAATTCGGTTAAGGAGCTTGGACACCTAGAAACGCCTCTTTCCCTTGAGGGTCTTGCGCATGTGCAAAAGCTTTACCTTAGCGGTGAGTGCCTGTACCTGGATGTGCCTGCCAAGGTGTCCTGGCAGGAAGTTTGTATTGATGGCTCAAATGAGTTGGTGCTTTCCTTTGCTGATCCTGCATGCTTTGCAGAGACAGTACCAGCGGTAACCCTCAGATTTTGGGGGCTTTATAAGGGGGGGTCGCTCTTTGAGTTGATCCAGGCCTGGGGTGCATTTGATCGCTCTTGGGAGAGCAATTTGTGCGAAGAAAAAACAGTGATCTCCTGTCCATCAGACTCTGAAGTCGATTTCTTTGAAACTTGCTACTGTGGGGTATGCATGGGTTGTCTGCAGTTCTTAGGCATAGCACTGACGGATGCTGTGGAGGCTGACTCAGAGTCTGACTCTTAATAGTGTTGGTGGCTGCAGTGCAAACATTGGTTTCAGGGATAACGAAATCTCACCGGGGGGCCCTGCAGGTGCTTGAAAAACATTTATGTCCAGTAACACACGCCTGTGCCCATCAAGGAGGACCATTGGGTTGGTCAAGTCTTACCCCTGCAGACATCTGTGGCAACCATGAATGGCAAATTATATTCGCAGGACCTGCAATGAACATTTGCATAGGCTGTGAATCCCAGGCCTCTGTCTCTGTCTGTGACCAGACTAATGTTAGTCTGAATAGACTTCACACATGCGCGCCCAGCCGTCGCAAGTACTCGGAAGCTTCCTTGGGGGAGCCGGTGAATTGGATGCGGCCTTGGTCCATGTAGCTGACGCTGTCTGCCCACTCCAGCTCTTCCAGCCGATGAGTCACCCACAGCGCCGTCACCTGCATAATCACATAAAGGCGATTTGAAAAAGAACAAAAGAAATAAAGGGGTTGTGGCAATAGTGCCCAGATTTCACAGGTAGACATCTGCAGACCTCCTGTTGGTCAGGTGGTGTGTAAGTGTGATGCAAAATCTCCGCTGATAAGGGGATACGGCGAGAGACAGGGTGAATTCCGTAAAAGATTTTACCTGATCGGGGCCCCCCACGCAGCTGCGCACAGCTTCCAGGACCCCTCGCTGGTCCTCCCCATCCAGGAATGTCGTCAGCTCATCCAGCAGCAACACCTAAATACAAAATCCCAACTCGACTCTTACCCAAGGGGCTCAAATCCGCCAAATCCCATCTCGCAGAGTGATTTCTCACCAGCACCTGTTTTGTGTGAAGCCATGCATGCGGGCACTGTGAGAACAAACACCAGAGCCCAATGACATGGTGAAAGAGGGCACAAAGGTAAAGCAGGTGCCACCTTTGGGCACTGCGCCAGCGCGCCAGCTATGGCCACCCTCTGCTTCTGCCCGCCGGACAGCATGTGCGTCTGCCTGTCTATGAACCCCTCCAGGTTGACTGCGCGCAGCATGCGCTGCACATGCTCTCTCACCATGCGGTCTTGCAGATCAAACCTGGGCCACACAGGGATGCTGTTAGGAGAATATCTAACCGTCCACACGCTGCTTTGCAGTAAAAGGTGCAACGCATGACACACAACAAATCAGAGGCAAGTGTCTGCCCTTGCAGCCTCAGTATTGCAGCACATTAGGGGAATCTCTTTTAATCCGTACACACAGAAGAAAAGAAAAAAAACTGTGAGGCAGGGAGCTTCTGCCAGCTTTTGGGGGGCCTGATTTGTTGTGTGGGCACAGTGCTCTCACCTGCCCAGCCCAAACGCCACATCGGCCCCAACAGTTGGCATTACCACCTGATGGTCTGGGTTCTGAAACACAAACCTGCAATTATACAGAGTACAAGTCAGCTACAGGCTACATCCCTGACACATCGCACTGTTGAAGGCATTTCTGCAGGGGACTCTTCTGTTCTGCATGAGTTTGATAGGAAGCCAACCCCGCAGGCCGTTGAAGGCTGCAGCTGCCATTGTCAGGCGGCATGAGGCCCCCCAGGATGCGCAGCAGAGTGGATTTGCCGCAGCCATTGGGGCCTAGCAGCATGTGGAACGTGCCAGGCGGAACTGTCAGGCTGGCGTGTGAGAGCACCTAAGAAATTCCAGTCACAAAGCTGCTAGTGAGGCACATCGCATAAAGAGGACTGTGACCACAGGCAGACCGGGATGCCACATCTAATTGCCAGTGGGGGGATGTTATGGGGAGGTGCTGAACTCTGCTACTGAGCCCAATTATGATGGGGAACCCGTTCACGAGCTCCTTGCGATGGCAACGATTTGGCTGGTCTGAAAACTCTGGAAAGGCTTAGACAGATAAGCTGGACGTACAGAGACCTTATGGTGCCTACCTGCTTGTTCCCAAAGCTTTTGCTGACGTCCAGCACTTCGATGGCAAGCGTTCTGGGTGGTCCTGTTGCCACTGCCAATGCTTTATTCCGGCAAATCATATTGTATCTGTTGAGATTATAAAGCCCACGGTACGCAATGAATCCCTTGTCCCTCGTGTGTGTCTGATGTGATCTGGCATTGGATCTGAGGATCGACAGGTAGTGCCAGTCCCTTAACGAGGGCAAGAGCCCGGCATGTAAGCTGTTTGCAAACTCCCGCATTATCTTCTTTGTATTGAATGTCTGTATACAACGAAATCTGCGAACCAATGAAGCTTGTTTGTTGTGTGGTGGATCTTCGACTGATGTTAGTCCTGCATATTATTTGTGTCACACAATCGCAGTCATGCTCTTACATGTTCGACAAACGTGCGAATGAATCCTGAAGTATTCTTCCTGAGACTTGCCCAGCTGCAAGCCAGGGCATCCTCCATGCATTGTCCTAAATAAGCCAAAGCACAGCACAGCAGGCCTTTCCCTCTATTGCTCCGAACGATCACAGATTTAGAACGATCCAGCAGCTCTTGTATCGAAATCGTCAGCTGCAACAGTAAATGCTGCAAATTTGAAGTGCTGCATGTTTTGCCCGCCAAGTCTGGTGTAATTTTACTCAGCAGATATGGAAGAAGACAATGCCACTCAAGCTCAGGATCAGCCACCTGCAGAGGTCAAACCAGAGGTCAAACCAGATGTGCAGCACTTGACCATAACAGTCGCTAATCAAGTGAGCACTTTCCATCAATCCACGAGGAACACGTCTGGAAGATGGCGAAGTTTACAGAGCCTCAAGATGTCTCAGTGGCGTTACATGAGAGTGTCATGTAGAGGGATTGATGAGCCATTACATAGATGTATGTAATCAGCTTTGAAACTCTTTTTTCCGTGCAGTGTCTCCTCATGACGAGGGTTGCTTTGTTGGGATCTCTTGCAGATAACCACCTGTCCGCCACTTGTCCAAGTTTTGTTCGTTCTTCGGTGACCAGACGTCTTAGATTACCTATGATTTGCAGGATGGTTCCAGGGTACCTTTCAAGGTGAAAATGACCACGGCCTTTGAGAAGTTGTTCAAGGCTTACTGCTCCAAGAAAGCACTGGATGCCACCACCTTGGTATTCATAACATCGGAGGGACAAAGGATCCTTGGCCATCAGACGCCTGCAGATGTAAGTGGTTTGATCATCCTCTCTGTTTTGAAGATAGTAGCTTGCCTGATACACTTGCTCGGCATTTTCCGTAGTTTGTCCCTCTGAAGGAGATCCTTTTCGATGCGGCCCTGTCTCATTGAAGAAGTATGCCAGGCTGTGTTTCTGAGACCACTCATTTGTCCCCTATATTTAGACTTGAATTTCCAACAAGACTATGGTTGATGCAGTTTGGCATGGAGGATGGCGATACCATTGAGGTGCAGCAGCATCAGATTGGGGGCTGTGGAAGTGCCTCACTGCAATCCACCGTGCGGGCCTGAGCAGCTCAACATGCACGCTGCAATTTGCAGCCTGGGCGCGTTCTGCTGTTGGCACGAATTCACGTCTCAGGGTCCTTGGCATGATAAAATGTTGACATTTTGGCATGGTGAAAATATTGTTGGCAACTTCAGAGGGTGTCAGATCTGTGCAGTTCTTTATGCAGACACCTTTCGTATGTGAGGGAAACTGGACGTGTGTTACACTTACCTTGGACAGCGAGACTGCAATGGGATGCGGGATACATCACAAATCTCGGAGATGAATAGGGGTCCCCTTGCACTTCACTGCTGAATTGAGCAACCTCAATAAGCAATTCCGAGTGGCAGCGAGTTCATCTGGGAAAGACGTCTTGATCACGAGCAATCGTTGAATGTCGTGTCACAAAATGTGGCATCCTGTAAATTAGGAAAGTTGCGATCCAGATTTCTTGCAATATCTGCACGTGAAGCACCTGTGGACCCTGCAGGTCACTTTGTGATGCAATTGAATGCATGTGCACATGCTTGCATGCAAGCGCATCAAAGCTTCAGATTGAAGTCCACAGCCGGCTGGGGCGCCCCGGCATCATCTTCTATAAATTAAATCACCTGCTATAAAGAACTCAAAGCTCCACAGGGACAATCGTCCATGTTAATCCAACTTGCAAGTTTGGATTAACCTTGAGCGCTAGAAGTATGTTGCGTCAATTTCAGTGACATTGTCAGGGAAGTTGTCTTACTATCAAGCCTTAAAGTCTTCTCAATTGAAGCAAGCTTTCCATGGAAGTAAAACAGAAGCACTTGGAAACATATACTCTCAACAAGAGCATGAAGGTCAAGTAAGTGCAGAAGTGTTGCTACATCTGCATATGCATACACACTCCTAGTCTAGCTGTAACTGAGGATGTCTTGCAAAACGTCTGCAGCTCTCACTCCAATGCAGCACCATCTTGCATGCCCCTCGCCGCAAGCCTCCAGTGAACACTGATGAGCTATGCAGCCGCTGCATTTCAGTGCCAGAACAGGACACCACAGCCTTTCATGACTCATGGAATAAGGCCCCGCACTGCGCCGAAGATGACACCAACGGCCGGCGCAAATATGTGCAGCGGCGCATTTCCCACCGGCCCAAGCAAACCCCCGCAGTACTGCGCACACATGAAAGGAACTGATAAGCTGCAGTGTATGTTTCTGCCACTGCAGTGATGCCTGTATGCACAACCCACAAAAGCCCCACCATCTCTATGGGATATTTGAAAGATGAAAGTAACTTTGGATTGCTTTTCGGCACTCAGCCGCCTGACCTTTGGTTCAGCTCTTGTGGAGATCCACTGCGAGCATATTGGCAAGCTGGATCACATGTTCAGAACACCTTTTGCCCTCTGCACATACAGTGGTAATGGCACCCTTGTTGACCACTTTGAAATTAACTGCAGAGCTGTAAGCATGTTGGCACACCCTTTGGATGAGGTGTGCTGCGCCGGGTACTATGGTAGTCCGAATCATGGCCTCCTTGCCAACGCGCGCAAAGAATGTGTCCGGCCCGGAGTGCACCAGATCTGACGCAAATGCCACAAACTCCTGCGCGCACATGCAACGGCAGCCATATGATATCTGGGTGTGGAATTACACGAACCAAGATGTAACCATGCCAGCAATGCAAAAGGTGCGGAGCTTGCAGAGGTTGCGAACCCTGGTCAGCGAGCGGAAGCAGCCACCCATAGATTCAAACTTTCTTTACACTCTGCGTCTAAAATGTGCTACCCAGATGAACAGAAGTTGCAGTTGACTAGGATCCTGAGCATGTCAGCCAAGGCTGGAGGCATGTGGGGTGGGCAGTTCCATCAGACAACACTCAGCAGGTCTCGAGTGCGCACAGTGCACATGTTGCGGCAGAGATGGCATGCGCAGATACAGAACATCGGCATGGGGGACAGGACAGCGTTTTGCAGTGGCGCAAAAAAAAATTGTGACATGTGCACGCACCGTCTTGTCCAGGTACCCATTGCCGTCAATATCAAACACTTTGAGAGCGGCTCTGATCTGCGCGCGCGTGGGCGGGTTCTGCCAACCGGGCAGCCGCTTGTTGATGATGTTGTAGAGCTTCAGAATGGCCACCTCTATCTCCAGCGCCTCCAGCTTGCCGTCATTGCTGTAGTCCACCTAATTGCCACAAGCCTCATCAAAGCTGGCACAATCAACTGTGTATCTTAGGGAACTGCTGTGAGAGTATGCATTGGATAGAAGAGTCACGTGCAACATCTCAAGGATGAAGTAGGGGGATGCATGCTTGGGCAAAACTTGGCTTCATTGCTCTTCCAAGAACCATGCTGGTCTTGTGAAATGCGCCGCCGATATGACACAGGTGTATATGGCACACCAAGATGATTTGTAACAGAGAGTCAAGCAATGTCTACCTGATTGAACACTTGTTCGCATAGCTTGCGGAACAGGAATCTGAACAGCCTGCAGCAAAGCACAGCAGTGTTCTGTTGGAGGGCCCCTATGATCTGACACAGACAGTCATGTGTGACTCGCTACAAGCAGGATGGTGTGGCACGAGCAGATGTTGTGTTAATGCAGCCAAGCCCTAAACAGATCGTCCCTCAAGCATCCTGGATCAAGAGTCCTTCATGAGTCCAGGCCATTGTTGTACTAAGAAGCACATCAGCTGCTCAATTTCATCAAAAATTTTCTCAGATTCTGTTCGATTGAATAGTATATGACTTTCGCCCTCCGAGGGAGAGGGTTGCCTACCCCATCAAGGATCGGTGCCTGATGTCTTGCTGATAGAAGAAAGCGCTCCTATAGCGATGTCTGGTTGTACGCAGATTTACGGATGCCTGAGGGCTGCTGTTCTGCAATCGTCCTGAAAGCTTTGATCCCCGTGCCTAAAGGTACAGTGACTAAGCATGGGCACAGCATGTTGCTGGACACTCTTCTGCATGTTGGATTGTGGGAGACAAAATCTGAAAATCAGTGTCGAGATAAAGTGCTGCGATACTAGGGAAATCCCTTTGATGCCATGGACTTTAGTGGCCAGATGCGCATCATGCCGCTGCTCTGTGCGAGAGTTGCTTTCCAGACCTCGGGCCTTTAGCTTGTATACCTCGTTTGGAAGTGATCTGAGGAGGCCTATAGTAAACAGCAGACTTATCAGAACACACTGCAGCCCCACCTCCAACGAAGTCGCTCAAGTGAACATGGATGTGCGCACTCTAGTAATCCCCAGATCACAATACGGAAGAGTACCTACCACATTGCTATGTTTTCTTAGATTTGTACTGCAGGTATATTTTCAGGAAGCAATCCGGTCACCATATCCTGACAGTGGCAAGTGATGAACTGCACGTGATGTTGCTGCAGGTGACACGGAATACCTTCGCGAAAGCTCTGCCCCTAGTTGAAAAGGCTCTAGAGAGATGTCACTTTTACGCGTTCGACCTGGAAATGACTGGTCTCCATGTCGTGGACAAGAGGGAGGACTACCTAGACGACATCCAGGAGAGATATGAAGTGGTGCGTGACGGCCGCATGCACCCATGCACGATGCTGTGTTGATCTGATTGTTGCTGCCCATGGCAGTTTGCCTTGCCATCTTACTCCAGGACCCAACTGACCCTAAGTAGATCCTTGGACAGCTTAGTGCATCCCAAACTTGCTGCATGGGGGTCATCCAAGCCGTTAGGTTGCCTCTTTCTGTTTCTGCAAGGGAATGTTGGGCAAACTGCCTTTGATGCATGCTCGTGCAGTTAGCAGAGGGCGCACAGAACTTCCTGGTGAGCCAGTTCGGGGTGTCGTTCTTCTGCTGGGAGGGCGGCAGGTATGAGGCACAGACCTTCAACTTCTACCTCTTCCCCCTGCCCATGCTGCCGGGCCAGGACAAGCGCTTCCTTTGCCAGGTGCGTAACTCTTCCTTTAAAGTGGTCCAGTGTGCTCAGAAGGAGTCACATGCAAGGCACTGGGGACAGAACAGAGTCCTCATTGGAAACCTAGAAGGTGGAACCCCTGGTCTTAGATTGTGCTCTTGACCCTTAATAGGTTGTTGCCTTCATGAATAATTCTGGATGCAGCTCTTATCAGGAATGCCAGACAATAGCAGGCCGTTGGCACATGCAGGCAATTGATAGGCTGCACCGATTTGCAGTGCGATCAGAATGTGCGCTTTTGGCAGCAGAATGCAATGGAGCCCTCTTCTGGTGCAGGCTGGCTCGCTGGAGTTTCTGGCGGGGCAGGGATTCGACTTCAACAAGTTTGTCTACGAGGGCATTCCCTTCATGCGCGCGGTCGACCGCGACCGCCGCCTGGCCGGCCTGAGCAGGGAGCCCTGCCGCTCAGAGATCAGCATCCACAAGACTGAGGACGTGGAGTTTGTCAGCTCGCTGGTGCAGCAAGTGTCTTCCTGGCTCAAGGTGGGTACACCTCTGTGGAGTCAGCAGTAGCTCCATGGACGACTTGATCTTGGCAATATAGCAGAGACTAAGCACCCCACAACAGCAGTAATGTACTGGTTGAAGTTCAGACGAAGGGACTCACTCTTCATGCAGGTGTTAGGGGTTAATCTTGGCTTGGATTGATTGCAAGGGCGCGTGTCCCAGCACTCCTGTGCACGTTGACTGTTTGGAGTAGCAACATCTCGGTAATAACAGTTGATCTCACCTATGCATTGTGAGTCTAGTTCATGGTCGAGTTTCTTGCTTTTGCAGGGCAGGGAGAAGGAGCTGATGCTGGAGGAGGTGAATGGCTACCAGAGAGCCATCCAGTACCAGCAGCTGGAGAAGCCCCAGTTCGGAGCTGCACAGCCGCCAGGCTTCTACTTCCAGGTGTGGCTGCACACTGCTCATGGTTTACTGCCAATACTCAGTCATCGACTGTACGGGACCACGAACAGCTCTCAGGATGCACTTACGATTCAAGAGACTTCTATGCACGATAAATCGCGCATCCTGCATGACTGGAGGCTGCAAGCGCAATTGGGATGCACAGATTTTGTTGTGTGCAACCTTATGGACACATCGGCGGGCTTGCAATGGCTTCATAAGCACAGTAATGGGCTTGCAGAACTTTATAGTTCTATGTCTTGGATCATGAATGGCTTGAATGACGGAATGGGGTATTTCCCTGCAGTCTGCGGAGGGCCCCCAGGGCAGAAGGGCCATCAGGCTGACGAGGGCAACTGCTGCTGAGGTGGAGGCATTCAATATGCGCAAGAAGGAGGTGCGCAGCAGCAGTTTTATTTCAGATCCTTACCTTTGTCCATGGCACTTCCTGGGCACTCGAATATAATTCTGGACGCAAGAAAAGCCTTTCGTTGCTTTGCAAGTTGCGTCAGGACTTCACGATGCGAGACATTGCAGCAAAGACAGATCCAGCACACTGATAGATGACAGTAATGCATGGCAAACCATCACCAAACTTCAATTACTGTACAAACACTACAGAACGCTGACTGTGCGTTAAAGTGTTTTATTACTATATTGTGCGCAGGCGGAGTTTGAGAAGGTGCGCGCAGCTGCTGGCTTCTGCGCTGTGTTGGAGCGTCTGCGCGACAGCGGCAAGCCGGCGGTGGGGCACAACTGCGCGTTCGACCTCACCTTCACCCTGGAACACCTGGCGCAGCCCCTGCCGCCCGACTGGACAGCCTTCAAGCGCCTCGTGCAGTCCTGGTTCCCCGGTGAGGGACCCTTCTCTTCTAGAAGAAAATCCTCAACCTGAATATGAAGTGTAATAACCTGAGATAATGGGTGATGTGCTACCGCTAACGCCCGACTGGGCCGCCTTCAAGCCCCCCGTGCAGCCTGCTTCCCAGAGTAAATCTCTGCTCGTGGATTCTTTCCTTTATATGACTTCATAAGTTCTTTTTAGAAAGTGGCATCAGCTGCCTCATGAGTAGACCTCTTCATGCGCCTCTCTTGCATGCGTGCATGATCAGATATCATGTCCACTTTTGATGATAGCCCACATTCTGCCGAAGATAGCAAGTAAAGACCATGGGTACGGTCTGTAATGCTGAAAGTGTAAAGTGGTGCAGGCGGCCTTTGGGACACAAAGTACCTGGTGAAGCAGCTGCCTGGGCTGTTCCAGGCGCTGCCCTCCACCTCGCTGCAGCCCCTCTACCAGGCCCTCAACCCTGGAGGCACCCCACAGCCAGAGGTCCGCATTCTTACATCAAAGTAACCCTCTTACTATTTTTCAAGTTTGAACTCTGCCAGCTGAAAACGCAAACGTCTCTATTATCCTGCTGGTAAATCTTCCAGTACTATCAAAGTCATTTGTTAAAATGCTTGTCATATCACGTGGCATCTGCTGCGTCAAAGAGTTGGTGCAAGAGTGGGGCAGGCTCTGGCAGGCACGATGAGGTAATGCCAATGGTGCTGATGTGTGCTGTGTTGCAGGTGTTGGAGTATCTGAACAGCACAGGGGATCGGCTGCCGTCTGTGGAGCATGCCGCCGCATTTGCGCGCTACACCGGCCCCGACGCTGACTCACACGCCCACGAGGCCGGGTGCGCTGCTGGCAAAAGCCCAGTGAAAGGCATCTTCTCTGGCCTGCGCTCAAGGGTGGGGGTAGATATGAAAGAGCCTCTGCTTGCTTTGCCATCACACTCTTGACAGATGCAACTTTGTTCTCAAGATCAACATGCGCTCTCGATGTGTCTTCCAGCAAGCTCATAAGACAGGGATGAGAGTAGTTTCTTGCGGCTGCTGAAACACTTCTCAGTTGCAAACTAAGTGCAGAGTGCATGGCAGGACACGCCCGTGAAGTTGCATTGCTGGTGCAGGTACGACGCGTTCATGACAGGCGCTGTCTTCGCATGCCTGCTCCAGCTGCATTCAACTCGCTCATCTGGCGCACCCAGCTTGCAAGGTGAGCTGCCAATACCTGTATTCTGTCCCTCACGGCAGAGCCCTTACTTCCCACACTCTGGAAAGTGCGCATCCGCATGATCTTTTGCCATTCATCAATATTTGAAACTGTGCAGGTCTGTCTGCCGGCCTGATATCACGTCTCGATTGAGAGTGAGCAGTTTAATCTCCCAGAACACAGACCTGGTGAGACAGCCATGCTTCTTTTCAATTGACCTTTGTGCTTAGTCGATCTTGAGCTTTATTGTTGCCTGACGCCTCTGACAGGAGGCACAAGCCCAGCGGCAGAGGCCGGATCGGGCGCAGCTGAGGCCGGTGCCCTCTCAGTGCGCGGACTGGTGTCTGACATAGAGCATGCCTCTTTCTCTGGCCAGCAACCGCAGTTCTCAGGCATACAGGTGACTCGTTTAGACCCATTTTCGCTCATACCCAGCATTGTTCCTTCACAACCCAAGGACCGCCCTGCGAGCTGCCTATGTGTCATTTCAAGAGCTCTGCGCTGAGCTTTCAGGTGCCAACCCTGGGTTATGCCACCTGAGCTTCTAGGTGGCAGTTCTGGGGAAGAGCCGAGACAGGATCACCCTGTGATTTCTGGTGACTGCTCTGCAATGCAGGCAACAAAGCAAGTGAATCTTGATGAGTGGCGGAGCGGTGAATTTTTCACATCACTTGCAGGGATTCATGGGCCGGGTGAACATCATGATCTCGCCAATCCCATACGCGGCTATCAATGGGGAGGACCCGCTTCCAGACCTTGACCACATCTTCTACCTCAGCGGATTGGCGCACGGCACAAAGCAGAGCGATCTCAACAGGCTTCTGGACAGCGCCCGCCTCGGCCGCATCCGCATCAACCAGAAATCCCGCGGCACGCAGGTCTGCAGCTCTGCACTGCCTGGTTGATGTTTTGCATGCAGCCCAGATGTTTGCTGTGGATGTCATGTCCCGTATGGCAAAGACGTTTCCATTGAAGTGTCCTCAATGATGTGACTGTTGGACATTTGCCTTGCTCAGTCACCGGCGTGATTTCCCCGCTTGCTTTGTGCTGTGCATGCAGCCAAGAGCTTTTTATTTGTTGTGGCCGAGTTGTTGCTACCTTAAAAGGATCCTGCATGACATGGCTGTCACAGTGTTGCCCTTGCTGCAACCAGCTTGGTGATAAGGTGCTTAATTTGATTGCGTGGGGAGGTCTGCAAGCGATGTGGTCAAACAGTATGGTCAAGAACTGCTCCCTTGAAAGTTCCTGGATAGCCTGCTTGTGGGGTTGTGCCCTTGCTGCAACAAGCTCAGTGGATGATCGCGGTACAGCTGTGTGCTTTTGTGTGCAGCATTGGCGTGACAGGGGTGCTGTGTTTGTGCAGGCCATTGCAGAGGTGCTTGAGAGAGGCGCCAGCCCACAGGCGGTCAAGCAGGCGCTGTGCAGCGTGCTCAGCCTCTCACCAGACCAGGTGAATTATGTAACTTATTGAAAGCTTGTCAGGATCCCGATGCTCACATTTTCAAAGGAACATCCTTTGACAGCGTGGCTTGCTTGTCAGACCACGCTGTGTGTGTCAGAACTAAATTGTATGGCATGCGCAGGTGTTGACCAGCGCCGAGTTTGCATCTCAGAAGGCGAGTGGGAAGCTCAGCAAGCTGCCGCATGGCGGCTGGGAGGCAGCTGCCGGGAAGCTTCCAGGGGATGTTACTCATGGGAATAATGGGGCGGACGGGCACGGAGCGGCGCGGCCGGTAAAGAGACCGCGGGCCGATGAGGATGTTGTGATGGCGCCGGTTGATGAGAGTGAGCAGGCTGCAGCGCGCTCAAAGCGCTGCATACTTATGTGACATCACGTACTGTGAGTAATTGTGCATCATCTGGCATGCACTGGACCGAGGGAGAGATGAATTTATCCCTCGGGCCTTGCGGATTGTATTCACATCACAGTTTCTTTGTTCAGGTCTTGAGGTTTACCCAACTTTATGGACATGTCAACCATGTCAATTATGGGACATTCTTTAACTTCAACAAGGACTTTAGCACAAAGCATTAGATTTGCAAACGATACAATTTTCAAGTTCCGATCAGCAGGGCTAAACTGATCAACGCTGCTTCAGGTCATTGGCCAGATGTCACCCGTTGGTTGCAAATTAAAGTTGGCAGTCAAAGACTTGCTCAACCAGAATATCAGTACCTCCTATTTTTCTCAGACACTGTGCCTTCTCTTCACACCAAAGGGACAACCATGGCGAGCTGAGCCCACACTGAGTTTCTGAAGGCCTTTTTCATCTTACACGGCCATCACGCATCTCTCCCTCTCAAAGCCCCAAGCGACTGTCTGATCCCATGTGCCAGCCTGAGAGGAAGGACAGGCCATCCCCGTCTGCGGCCGCGCGCGTCGGCAGAAACCAGGCCGGCAAGCTGTCGCCGCAGATTGCAAGCAGGTTGCCGCACAGGCCCAAGTCATACGGGTGCTTGTAGGAAGTCCCTGTCTTGTCCGCCTGCGCGCATGGATTCCTTTCTCAATGCAGGAACGAGCCGCAGCATGCCTGGGCCCCAGTTGTTAGCGGTGCTTTAATTACAGCAATTGTCACAACCAATCCTCTGTCATTGCCCACAGAAAGATCAGGTGCACAGGAGGTGGCAGGATACCAGTGCATTCCAGGAAATCAAGCTGACTTCTGCCCACAAGCAACCTTTTCCAAGGCACCGTGCAAGGCAGTGCGAGCGCCAATTAGCGAGATGGGGTTGCCTTGAAACGTGTGAAGCAACAGGTCCCCATGATTTGCATGACTATGAGTCAGCAGAGGCTTGCGTCAGGTGAGAGCAGACCTGGATTTTGGCGGTGACGCCTTCATGGAATTCGATGGTGGTCTTGTTGTGCAGCGCCAGGTGCAGGTTCCACACCAGCAGCATCACCAGCCCTATCGTCAGCGGCAGAGATATCCCCGTGCACACCGTCTGCCGTGCACAGACACAGAAATTATTGTCAGATGCTTTGCAGCACTACCTATCACACCGGGTGGCATACAAATTTATATCCTGTGAGAAGACTGAGAGAGCTTTTCAAAAATGCGACTCGGACAGTGATAAAAGGATCAATCTGGCAGACTCGGCATCTCCTGCAAAGCATTTGCAGTTGCAGGACAAGACCGGGGGCGTTTCCAGAGATTTGGCTTCAAGTACTTCAGACTTGATACAGTGATCAACAATTGTGAAGGCATTGAGAAGCTTAGAATGTAGCAATTGTGAGGCACCTGCATGATGGCCCAGACGAGGTTGCCGCGAGGGGACGCCTCTGCAGACGTGCCCACGGCTGTGCCACCTGGCCCCGTGCGGATGCTGTGCTGGCGGTGCTCCGCATGCATGCGCACCCAGTAGAGGGCGTGCCCGCACAGCAGGCCCAGCGCATGCACCGCCGCAGCGGTCACATCTACGAAATCGCACGCATGGAACAATCAGCTGCTTTTACATGGTCAATATACAAGCATTTCAAGGCCATGTCGCCAGTACGGGAATCTGCTGCTTGCTAGCTACAGACGCAGAGCCATAATCCGATGATCATGACAAGATTAGTCACGCACAAGCTGTGTCAAGGGCAACGGCTCAATCCTTGCAAGACAAAATTGTGCATGCCTCTGCCGTCATGGCCAGATTGTCACAGCCTTGCTGCTGAATATTAAAAGCAGTGGACACACACAGTCCACCTTGGGAGGTAAGTTAATATACTTCAGAACTGCAGCTTACATCCCCTTCATCCTAGAAGGGCATGAGCATGCACGAACAGCGATTGAGTGCGCTGGTATGGAGCCTACATAAATTTAACAAGCAGGCAACACCAGGCAAACTGCTACTGTAACATGTCACCGAGGCCCGGATGCAGAAGACATGCCTGGTTCAACCTGAGGAACAGCCGCAACATGTGAAGGAATGCATCAGGGCATGGGAGATGAGAGAAGGGACCGCGCACAGATAAGGAAGAGCAGGAAAGCCTTGTAGTTGGCGTGGCCGACGCAGTTGTTGATCCAGGGGCAGTGGTGGTCCTGTGGTCAACACGAGACGGTCGCGATGGGGTGGTGAGCATCAAAACTTTCACAAAAAACAGAAATTCTCAAGGAAGGAAACTCGATAGAGTGATGCTACCATGCGCAGGACGCAGCGGCGGCACACGCGGCAGTGGTGCGCGCGCGGCGGTTTGTGGCGGCCGCACTTCTGGCAGAACCGCGCCTCGCCGCTCTGCGTGCTCGTAGCATGACTTTTAAGTCATCTCAAGCACTTACTCATCACTGGTGTCAAAATTTTCCCATGAAACATCCTTTGAGCGAGCTGTACCATCACCACCCAGGTGGCATGTGACAGTCCACATCAAAATTTATGCGGGCAATGCATCTTTCACAAATCCTTCTTTACAAACATTCATCATGCTGGATTTGCATAGGAATGCGGCCTTTCTGTGGTAAATTGAATGCCCAATGAGCTGAAGACAAACAGAGCAAAGCCCATGTTCCAAAGGGGCTACGCCTGCTACAAGTTAGTCAATGCAGGTGCTCTGCTTCCTCACAGTGTAGATAGGTTTCGGCCCAGGACTGCTCATAGTTCCTGGTCTCAGCCTACCCTATACACTGGGAAAGAGGCTACTTGCAATACCGAAGTTGCAGTGGGCGGCAGGCAGGGACACAATTGTAGGACGCGCATCTCAGCTTTATATGTGCCAGTTGAGAGAAGGACGCACCTTCCGCTTGACCTGTAGTACCACATTTGCCTCCGGGTCCGGCGCATAGTCCGGTGGCACCCTGCGCCATGCACGTCATCAAAGCTGCACCATAAAAGTCCACCGCTTTCTTCAGGGCGAGAGACTTGAATATCCTCAGAGGATGCTCATTCAATCAGAGTCCCCTTGAAGAACACTCATTGGATATTTGATGCAATGCATGCAGCAGGGTGCCCACTTATAGGCCATCGAAGGCATCAGGTTAGAAGAATACATTATAAGGATTTGATGCTTACAAGCAGTATGAGGATCCACAAGGGGCTATGCATGCTAGGGGTCAGGGAGTCAATGCATGCAGAGCACACCTGCCGGGGTCGGCCACAACGCAGAGCAGGAAGCAATAGAGTGCAATGCCAGTGTCTACGGACAGGAAGCCCAAGTTGAGCACGCCGGGCACTGAATAGCTCAGCCAGGGCAGGATCTGCACTCACAAGGCACAGCAACTGTCATGAGTTCTGAGAGCACCAGGTGGATGACTGAAATGTGAGGCAGCCCTGTCTTCTCACTCCCTGGCGCTCGTTCTGCCTTGATGTCTGCACTCCTCTTTGTCTAGATCTAGATTTGTCAGGAACAGGGGGCCGCCATATTGGGCCTGATCAAGCATTGCTTTCAGGATGCGGGGCATGCAACATTCTACTAGCGCTATTGGCACAGGTGTATAGAAGCCTAGCAGGCTGCATGAGTCATCATCTGCAAATAGCAGATGCATGCAGATGATGGCATCCGTACCACGCAGAGGACAACTGTAAAGTAGATGAAGAAAATGATGCCCAGCACTCCAAACACCGTGCAGTTGAAGCGCCTGAACGACACTGTGGGTGTGCCATCCACCAGCCGAGCAGCAAGCGGCACAGCTGCTGAGACTGCTTTGATGGGTGAATGCCTGGCCAGCTGCACTCCCTCAGGAGATGGCCTGGGCACTGGGGACTTCTGGCGAATGTTTGGCGAGCTCATGTCACCGCCCACAAGCTCTCCAGCCCATCCTTGAGTCGATGCTTCTGCTTTGATATGTGCCTAAGGGTGCTAGGGGTGAGGCACCAGAACAAACTTTACATAGGCACGCCACCCTGATTCTTCTGAGCGGGTCTTTTCACCAGTGTTATCTTCTACGCTTCTGAAGTTGCGTTGGAGGGATGCTTGAGAATTGGGACGATCTGTTATCAACAATCAAGCACCGATGATGCTGTTCCAGCTGGAGTTCCTTTGCGGCCTTTTCAGTGCGACCATCCAGCGGCCATAGAGTACACTGTTTTCAAAGTCACGAAAGCTAACTCAATGCAGGCACCTATCAGACCTCGTGGACAACAGATGATGTTGACATCAACAGATTTTGGTATAGGCAGCTGACTTTCGATGCGTTGCAAAATCAGTCCAGTCCCTCCTACGATAATGCCAATTTTCACTGTTTCTGATTCAATTCGGTGGAGGGATCTAGACCATTGGGTGTTTGAAGCCACGCTTTGCCAGGGGGGTAGGCATGCTATGACTCATCACACAGCATGCAACCTGGATGCAGCACCCTCTTGGTATGAGGGACAGTGGTCTGCTTTTTTCTTGTGTCAGAGCGGAACTGGTGAGTCCATGTTGGCAGCCATCCAATCTTGCCAGGTCGCTGCCAATCACGATAAAGTCACCTGCACTCAACAGCTTGCACGTGGATGCGCGTGTCGACACTGCAGTCAGCTGAGTCAGTGAAGCATCTATAGAGTCAGAATTGCTGGAGCTTCTGGAAAGCTTCAGGAGACAAGCCTCGTGGTTCAAACACACCAGTCATCAACACGCTTTGGTGAGCTGTGCAGTATCAACAGGCTAGCCTCGAGCACGTACAAGTCTTAGTTCATCGCAACACATCTTGGGCCAATTTTAGAGTTACATGCAGGGTCCTGATCCGATCTGATTGCATCCAAGGATACTCCCAAGCGAGACATCAGCTTCAGGGAACGGAAATCCCTCTATAGAGGCGGCTGCTGTGCCTCTTTCCTGGCCGATGCCTGGTTCAATTCCACTGTTGCTCTGGGCGGCTTCCCCAGCAGCGCACCCTCCTGCAGAGGCGCCTCATACCTCCCTCCCGCCAGCTGCCACGCCTGCAGACACCAGACACACACTCTCACTATTTTGTCTCCACAAGGAAGCATAGCTAAATTTGCAACGAGGCCAGCTGGAATAGTTGAGTAACAGTGATCCGTGCTCTGATACAGCTTAGATGTATTTCCTTGCGCACTGCACCATGACTCTGTAATGCATCCACGGCTATGTGTGATAAATATTGCGTCTTTTAGGAAGGCCTCCTGCTTGCATGCGCGACTTTGACAGAAGCTTGCCCCTGAGAGCCCTTACAACCGAGGACCCCCACAGCCTGTGGGCCACAGAGGACTCTAAAATCGACTGAATTAGACTGACTTAAGTTTGCCTGTACAATAGCGTGTCTACAGCAGCACACCTCGCCTGGTGCGCCTCTACACTCTATAACATGCTGACTGATATACGGTGTGATTGTTTCAGCGCTGTTGATCTAGATTTCTGCAAGGGCCTGAGAAGGGTCAGGGTGCGCACCCGTCCTGCAGACATTGTGTCCCAGACGGGCAGCAGCGCCAGGGGCAGGCAGGTGACGGCCACCAGCACGGGCAGCGCCAGGAAGGAGGCCAGCCACAAGACCTCAAACCCCCAGGAGAAGGGTGATGTCGCCGTTGTCACCGCCTGCGCCGCCTCGTGAATCACCAACGCTGCGCACAGCACAGCACAGCATAGCACTCAGGAGTGGTGTGAAAGAAAATCGCTCGCAGCGACAGCAGGAATTCAGACTCCAGGAACGCCATTCAGCACTTTCCCTGGCAAAAATGCCGCTGAGCTGGCAGCTGGAGAATTCCCCGTCGAGGGCCTTGCAATGCTCTGTGATTGCACATCTCGCAAGCAGGATTTTGTGTGAATCAGCGCATGTGCTATCCCAGACAGAGAAGACAGTTCTAGCAGGCAACTGCAAATGCATGGCGCTGGCAAGATGATCGCATGTGGTGGGGAAGACTGTCGCACCCACTGCAAATGTGCGGTGGAAGATGCGTATTCGGCGCTGCAGAGGACGGTTGATCACTCCGCGCATCATCCGCGCCGTCGCCCGCAGCAGCAGCAGAAGAACGCATGCGCCCAGCGTAACCGAGGCGATGCAGGACGCGGCAGGGAACGCGCATCGCGTGCAGCTGCAGCATGCGAACAGTCATGATGGATGACCGATTGACTACATGACTAAAGCATGACCGGACTGCTGACTGGAGCATGGCTGCGGATTGCCCTCAGATGTAGCCAACCCTGGCCATGGTGTTGGCAGTGCTGCATGCAGAAGATTTTTACAAAATGTCCAGGATTGGGGACAGCGAGCATTTCCCTCCAGGCCTCCTGCCATTCTGAGAGAAAAATAGCGCTCCTGTTCCTCAGTAAGCAAGATGACAACAGGAGCATAATTGAACGACTTGCTCTGACGACTTTCAAGGCTGTTTTGACTGTTAGATGGATGTGGTGAATTGGCAGGGGAAGAGGTCACCTGACCCCAGACGCCGGCTCCTCATCAGCGCCGCACTCCTGAGGCATCCCCACGGCGTATGGAGCAAAGAAATGGTGCAGCACCGACTTTCTGTGCCCCAAGCCCACCTGCACAGCAAGCTATGCATCTAACCAAAGTCCTTCCCGGCTTTTGATGGTAAAGACGACCAAGTACTGGACTTCCTTAGCAGCATTCATGTGTTGTGAGTAGGCACGTCACAAAATGTGGCAAGAAGCAACTGTCTAAGGGACAATGAGTAAGCCGTGGCGGACCTGCTGCTTGAAGGCGAGGCTGATGAATGCGATGACTAACTGGATGACAAACACCGGCACCGTCCAGATCGCCGCTGTGCAGAGGATCCTCCCATTCGGCCACTTCCCTTTCGTCGCCCCTGATTGGCTGCACAAACCCCACATGCCTTTAGCAGTGTCCGTCATAACGCCCTTCAAATTCTCTGTTACCTCCGCGATTCTTGATGCCAGGTAAGAGCACAGCATGTCTTGAAGACAAGCACCATGACAGCCCAGAAACTTGAGGGAATGGTACAATTCTCGAAATGACGCTAGGCAGAGCAGCAGCAGTGGCAACTGCTGCCTGCCAGCACCACTCTGCAGATCAGATGGCCCCCGATGCGACTCTGTCTGTTGCTATTGCAGGGCCCTCAAGATGAAGAATATGCATATCGATGAGTATGAGAGTATGCATGTGGTATTGATCAAACTCGACCAGACATCTAGAAGCAACTGCGACTTTTGTGGAACCGATGCATGTCCGCCAGCTAGAGTGGATATATCTAAGCTGCACCTGGTGCTCTGCCGGCACAGCAGCAGAGCGGTGAGCAGGAAGAGCGGCTGCAGAAGGCCCACAGAGATAACCAGGTAGATTCGGCACATCCACCCCTCCTTGGCCCAATCAGTCACCCGCGCTGACATAATCTGCGAGCCCGGCTCCCAGATTGCATCGAGCCGCAGCCATTGCGCCAGCTGCACAGTAGAAAGAGTTTCACTTGTTAGTCCAGTACTATGTGATGCCGATGATGTACGTCCAGGTGATATGGCCTGCCCCAATCAAAAGCGGGAGCAGAAACCAGGTGCTAGTGAGCTCAAGACGGTAGCAAACTTCACATCGAGATGAACGCAACAGACTCAAATATTATCTTCAGATGCGGTTATCTGTCCATGTGCAGACCACCTTCAGTTGCATGCTCATCGTGAATATGCACTACAGAATAGCTGTAGCATAATGGATCAGTCCGGATAGATGTGCCATGCATGGTCAAAGGGTGCACACCAGCCAAAAGCCGCCAATGAGAAGCAAGAAGGTTCTGATCTTCCAGAAGATGTTGAACTGGACAAGGATGTGCACTTGACGTAGCGTCCTGGACCAGGGGAGCACGGAGATGGTGGTTCCCAGGCACAGAAGGAAGCTTAAGCCTGGAAACAGTCAAACCTTGGTCAACTCTGCTGATGAAGACTCTGCAGCATTAGGGAGTCAATCACTGCAATTCATGCAAGCAATGCTTCAAGAACGTTAAAAATGGGACATGGCATGGAATGAGGGACCCCAGAGAGGCATCAAGGATCGATGGGCATGTACGAGAATCAGGTTGTGGTTTTTCCAGTGATGCACCTGATACTGCCATGACTGCATAGTCGAAATCTCTGACAGCTATGTATGATATCATTGCAGCAAATACATTTTGCCTCGACTGTGTGATGAGTCAAGATGCACTGTTCACGCAGGCAATGCAAAGCAGTATATATGGGCTCATTTGTAATTAATGTAGTAATCCTGCTATCAGAGCAACATTTAAAAGGTTTCGCGATCTCTCAAAAGGATAAAACATGCACGCCACGTATAGAAAATAACGCAAAGAAGCTTCACGACATCACAAGCTGCTTTATCTTATGTCGATATAAGGACTTCTGGAAGACTGTTATGTGTAGAATAAGAAGCAAGAATTAAGTCTTCGAGCTGTTCACAACGTTTGTGCCTGCATTTGCTTTGTGTTCCAAGGTGGGCACAGTGCCCACACTGGCGCCCACTAAGCGCTCACATGGAGGTGTGTCATCGATCATATCTCTACACGTGAAGGCAGATACTGCTTGCACGGCACGTCGAAGAGCCTGAAATCCCTTAGAACCGCTCCTGAAGGGCATGGATGGTTACAGGGGCCAGGGCTTCCCTTTCCCGGACCCGACACCAGCAGATGTCTCGAGAACACAACCAATGCCCAACACGGGATCTGCCCATCCCTCGTTTGTGTGCACTCCTCTCGACCTCCCGCCACAACAGCATGGCTTCGATGGCCGTGCAGCGACATTTCCTTATGGGATTAATCCTTCCCTGAATTCGCGAGGTTTCGAACACCCTGAACGATCCAGCAGCAGCGGTGACGCTGCTCAAAGAGCCTCCTCTATCAACGATGCAGCTCTATTCAGCGATCTCTTCGCTCAGGGTCACGAAGTGGTTTCAACGGTGAGGGGATCATCCTGATCTATGCCCTGCGCTGATGAAAACAAAGGATCTGCAGCGTGCAAACCACTTCACCAAAGACACCTCGAGTTGGCAAAATGTGCTCTTTTCCTGCAGCGACCACCTGAGGATGAAGCGGCACTGCTGAAGGCACGCCAACTTCAGGACAAAAATAAACGGGCGCAGCAGAGGTGAGACTTCCTTCCCGAAGTGACCTCGAGGTTGCTCAGTCAATGGTTGCTATTTTGCCGAAGCAGAAACGCAATGTCTGTTGAGACATGCTGAGACCGCTTCTTTTCGGTGCTCCGCAGGTATAGAGTGCGTCAGAAGGTACGTGCAGCACAGACTTTGTTTGCAAATGATGCAATACAAGGCCGCATGCAAGTGCATTTGTCTATTTTTCCACCACCTCCTTGCCAGCAGAGAAAATCCAGCAAACAACAGACGGAGGGTAATGCAGCAGCAAAACGATGCGTGAAAAAATGCAGGAGAAGATGGAGGACTACAAGAAGCAGCTGGATGGTCTGAGCCGCAAAGTGGATCAGCTCATGGCGGAGAAGGCCTCACTGGAGACCAGGAGTGAGTGCCATTTATTTCCTGTTCTCTCTGCATTGTCATGCAGCCCCAGAGGGTCTCATCAGAGGGGTTTGGGGTGAATTTTACAGGAATGATTTTCAACCCGACTACCCTCTTTGCTTGGAAGAGCCAGATACTTGGGGTAAATAAAATACGCATGCTAAGGGGGCTCCTGTTTAGCCTGTATTCAAATGGGTGTCAACCAAAGGCGCTGCATGCACTGGCAATCTTTCTACCAGAGAAATGATGTTGTGCCTATGCACTGGCCAGACTTTTCTTTTATTGTCGCAATCTCATTCTTGGAAGAAATTGGTGTTTGCAGCTCAATTGCTGGAGAAAGTGGTGCGCATGAAGGATGAGAAGCTGGATGTGCAGGCAACCAATCCTGAAGAGGTGTTTGCCCTGCTTCTTTCCTATTTCTGACTTACTGAGACAGAAAGTGCCATTGACTTGTCAAGAGTCTGCCCTCCAGTAGCCATGTCAATCCACCGCAGCGCTAGTGGGGTGATCCAACTGTGTAGGGTGACTCCATCTCACCTTGCAGTGTGTCCCACAGCTCGCTCATGTGGCAGGTGTCAGACATGAAGAGCCGCATGCTTGTTGCAATCGCTGCACTGTGGAACGGAAAGCTCATAGTTTTGCATGCATGCATGCATGCATGCATTGACAGCGTCACTCTTTGTCCTGCAGTATGTCAATGAGAACGAGTGGCCGATGCACAATCTGGCAATGAGGCGATCCGTGCACGATGTGCTGTCGCTTGCAAAGGGCGGCAATCCAGGCATAAGCTTGGATGACATGCGCAACACCAGCCCGCAGCAGGTGCGTTCCCTTTTTCCCTACATCACCATTAGTAACCAATACTTATGATTAGTAATGTAGATGCCCGTGCTAGCGCTGGTGGCATTTTTGCAGTACATGCCATTTTGTGGTGGAAACGAGCTCACAGGTATTTATTTTGTTTTGTTTGATTTGGCATGCACATCCTGGAACATGTTCTGCAGCTGTTCACGTTGCAACTGTGCATGAAGCTCGCCTCCTGGCATGTCCTGAGTAAAGCAAGCTCAAAGCATATTGAGACCATTGGGGTTTCTTTTGTGCAAGGGCATGACGCTGCAGACCCAGTGCACATGTGCCACGTCAGCAAAACCCGAAAAAATCTAAAAGAATCTAAAAGAATCTGGAAAATATCAGATGTGGGTGTTGGTGCAGATGGAGCAGTATCATGTGGAGGTTGTGGAGTTCCTGTCTCAGCAGTTGATCCACCCGGATGTGGACATTCCGGGCTCGGCTACCAGCGAGCTGGTCAACAAAATTGTCCTGGGAATGGTACGCTCTACCCTCCCAGGATGCCAGCCTGCTTTTGTTGTACAGCTGATGTGTGCAAGCTGTGCTTTGCTGTGCTGTACCCAGTGCCTCTTGAGAGAAGCACAGCACCACCAAGGATATTTAAACGATCTATTGGCTTCTTGGAGACAATAAGGAATGCTCTTCAAAGATGCAATATCCTTGCTCAGTTGGAGACACACTGTGCTTACTGGGAAATCTACGCTGTGCATGAAAATGTATTTAGTGAGACATGGAAGGGCGCATTTTTCTGACCCCTGAGTAAACTTTGCAGAGGGTGACGAAAATGATAGGGGCGAGGATGCATTATGCCACGATCCGCAAGAGCGAGCTGAAGTGGAGGAGTGCCAGTGTTCCCACTTCCAGCCACCCGTCCTGGATCAAAGCAATTGTGCGCGACCCTCTCATCACCTGCTTATGTGCTGTTGACTCTCTGGCCAACAAACTCAGAGATTGATATTTTCTGATTTGCTTCCTTTGCCTCAGGAGTTCTTGGGGTGTTCTGGTTTAGCAGAGGAAACCAAAATCTCTGGTTTCAGGCCAGAGCAGACATCCAACAAGCAACTTCTTTGAGGCTCTGTTGCCCTGCTGATACATGAGCAGTTGCCACAGAACATAGGGTTCTAAAATTTTTGCATTGATCACCTTGTGAGATGGCAACACGAGCAAGTCATGAGCTGATTTGCTGCCTCGCAGTCACACGTGGGCTTGAACTCGGAGCAGAAGCGGCAGCTGCTGGCGAGTCACCGGCGGCTGCTTGCCAAAATGGACACCATCATGCGCGAGCGGACTGGGGTGAGCCTCACTCTCAACTGTGAATTCACACATAAGATCTTAGCAACATGCATGACCCTCTGATCAAGACATTTACACTCACTCAAGGCAGCATCTGCTTTATATTGATGCCTGGATGAAAACATTGCTTGGGTAATTCAACAATGGTGCGGGGGGCTGCTGAAATTGTGAAGTCATGCATGAGCCTTCTGCATGCGTTTCACCCGGTTTTAATTTGCCTTTAAATTTGTATTTGATTCTGAACTTGAATTCGTGTGTGGTGCAGATAGTGGTGGCTGTGGGGCTGGCGCTGCCGTCTGCTGACAGGCCCAGCATTAGCATTGACGACTGCGAGCGCTCCAGCGACAATTACCTCCAGCTGTGCCAGGTCAGCATGAGTCATCCTTCTTGTGACTACAATGTGTTGGCTTGCTTGATTTTGTGGATACTTCTGTCATAGGGGCATGTTGAGATGTATCACGCTTCTTGTACTGTTCACCCTGCGTCTTGGTGAGTCATGCAATTTGGGAAGGGAAGAGGGTTTCAGACGTAATCGTGAAATTCTGACAGAACATTGGAGATTGGTGAGAAGCAATTTCATGGAGCACAAGGGCTGCCATATGACAGTGCATGCCTCAAACAGGTGTCGGATGCTCTGAAGACCAGCCTGGCAAAGGAGCACCAGGCAGTCGTGCAGTTCTATGAAGAGACGCAGACAGAGCATGTGAGCTCCACATGCACCAGCCCTTGTGTAGTTTATTCTCTCTTTCCCCATCTGACCAATGATCGATGAAATGCAACTGACGCACACTTCCACAGGGGCGCACAGAGCCGATCTCTTTGCTTAATTTATTGTGTCATCAATCCCCCGGGACCCCTGATCTATCCCCAAATACATGCAAGGGACACACACCTGTGCTAGGCTGCAAAATCGGTCCTTTTGCTCCCGGAATGCTGACGAACGTCTCTTGCTGTCCAAGCTAGCATCACGCCGCCGTTCATGTTGGGTGATGGATCTGGGTTTGAAATGGCTCCTGACCTGAAACTGATATTGAGATTGAACTTGAATGTGTGTTTGGCTGTGCGCAGTCGCCGCTGACACCGCTGCAGGAGGCGCGAATCCTGGTGGAGATCTTCCCGCACCGCTTTGAGACCCTGGACTTCTGCAGAATCCTGGCAACTCTAAAATTTGAGGTGGGTGACACGCAGAAGAGATTGACAGGCGTTTGCTTTCTCCCCATTCTCCTTGGTGCTGCTGTGCTGAGCAGATGTTCAAAGATACAACGCCCTGCCGGACATTCAAGGGGACCAAGGGTATCAATTTGGATCACCAGAGCTCATGCTTTGACAGTGCATATGCCCTCTGGTGGTCCAAGATTGATCACCAATCGCACGCTGGTTATCACCCAGCCCTGCAATTTTGGGAGGATGCCTCCTAATCTTAGTGATACGGTTGTTCAAGTGTACTAACAGAATCAGAGCAGCTTGTTCAAGGCACTCAGGGTTTATAATGCAGGGTGCGGCGGCGCAGGGTCAGGGAGGGAGCGCCCCAGGAGCACCTTGCATAACCACCCGTACCGACCTGCCGCCAGCTGGCGCCACATCACCTTCTGCCGCCAAGGAAGCGGATTAGTCAACTGTGCAGCGCTTTCTAGAGGTCTCTAGCTCTGTTTGTGCTTTACTAATTTACGGTATATGTAGTTTTTACACTCAGCTGATCGATAGCCGTGCCCCAGAAAGCGCCGCGACAAATGCAAGCACTGCATCTGTCACACTTGCAGTCGATTCTTGATGGTAGCCACATCTATGTCTGCATGTAGGTGTGGCTACCGCTGAATCTGGCTGACAGCTGCAGCTGTGCAGAAGATATTTTTTTGCAGTCTCTACAATGAGCGCTTTAGACACACTGCTTTGACGAGCTTGCGGTCTGCAAGCTCGAGACACGCTCACAAATTCATGTCCGAGTTCCCTGTTGCATTTTCACAGGTCCCCATCTGGGGTTGCAAATTTAGGTGCACAGCCTGTAGCTGGGTTGTGCAGGCTTATACCACCTGCTTTATTGGATTGTTTGCGTAATGCTGCCAAAGCGTGGTGCAGTTTCAGCCTTTTGTAGCATAGGGCATGTGGCTGTAATGCCCATCCCTTGCTTGGGAGATGCGCTATGCAGCAGCCTCTCATGAACAAGTATTGCTGTAGCACAAGTTGCTGCTTTGCGTGCGTTTGCTGTGCCTATTTTCTTTGTGTGAGCGGGCATCTCTCTTTTTCGTCAAGAAAAATGCATTTGTCTGTGTTGATGCCATATTATATTGCCCTAAACAGGCCACCTTTTGGTGGCTATGACAAGTTGAGTCAACATTTTCCAAGAGGGGTGAACTGTTGACATCAGTATGGCAAGAGAAAATGAGATTGGTTCATGGTCTGGGGGTTTTGAGTCAGCCTTTATCATCCACATAAATGGGTAGGTGAACAGGAAGTTTGCTGCTGGTCAAAGGTCTTTGCTGACTCATCTAATGGCTCGATGGCAAAATGCGTTGTGGAGATAATCAGAGCATGCAGAGCCTTCGATGTTGTACCATTATACCGTAAGGCTCTGAGATTCAATTGTCTCAAACCCACATCTCCACCACATTGCGGACCACATTTACTGACGATAGACTCAGAGTCCTTCTTACCTGGGGGTTTGTTGGGGAACTTTTAACTTTGTAGAAAAGACATCAAGCTGCTGGTGTCATTGTCGAGGTTACTGTATGACATGATGATCAGCAGTACATCGCCAGATGTCATTTCTACCTGGTTCTTACTCTGTAGCTTATTGCTGCCTCAGCCGCCGTGTGAAGTGTCGGCTTTTGGGCTCTGTGGTTACAAATTGTAACTTACAAGACGTGCTTCACCGCTGCATCAGAAGCAGAGTCTTATATATGATTATCTAGGAATGCAGAGCCTTTCTCCTACGGCCAGAAACGTTTCTGTGCAGTCTGTGCAGTTAACTGCACAGACTGCACACAAATAATCTACTGGCCAAAGCATGCAGCCATACAAAAACACATTGGTGTCTCCAGAATTCTTCGTTCGAACGGACTTTGCCGCTTAAAATGCGCAATTTAACATAATGTTGCATTGGTGTACCACAAGGCATTTGCTGCTTTTTGGATGCTTGGGCACTGAGCGCACTAGTCTCCAGCCGTCTCAAGAATTCGATATTCAGCACCTGATCAGACACTGCCACCCATGCCAATTTTGGGACAGTGCAATATTAAGGGCTTTGTTCACGACTTGCCCAAACTCTTCTACAAAATTAAAAAAGTCATAATTTTGTTTTTGTTTCATAATTTGTTTCTGACAAGCAGTGCAAGCACCATGCCTCATCCGTTCATACTTCAATCTGTGGACTCCTACTGCACCCTCTCTGGTGGGACAGGCGAAGCATTCGGTAGAGCTCATGTGGCATCAAGAAACCCCTGCCAGGCGTGTCTTGATTTCCAGCACCCCATCACTGGCGTGCGCCCACCACCGGTACCGCGGCAGATCACAAATTTGGCTCACTAATCGGCCCATTGGAGGGAACGTTCGGGCAGCCCTTGCAAAACTTGTCATCTTCCTGGTAATATTTCCGCACCCACGCTGAACACGCAGGTCGCCCTCTCCCGCCTGTGTTGCAACCGTTCAGGGAGACAACTGCTGAAGGCCCAAGGGTGAAGCCATATGGAAACCGGAACAGCTTTAAAAAGTTTATCACAATTACAGGAGCACCACGGTGACAAAGCCATTGCCGGCGGCTGCGGCCAGCTGCGCCTGCACGAATCGTGCCCCCTGGGATTCTGCGAATGAGCTACCGCCAAAACCATTCTCCCCTGCCGATGTGAAGCGATTGACATTGCCTCCCCTGCCGCCCTGAAAGAGACAGGGGAATAATTTTATTCCAGCAGACTTAGGACTGTTTGGACATCCCAAAGCTCGTCAACCAGTACTAGCACGCAACCTGCAACTGCTCACAGAATGCTCCATGCAAGCACAATCAATTGCATGCCTGCACCGAACATGCAGTGGCTGCCACTTGACATAGCAAAGCTGCTCGTCTGATGCAGGCCGCGTCCAATTTGCCGGTCCAAATGGTCATTCAAGTACAATGTCAAAATCAGAAATTTAAAAGAAGGACACGTACCAGATAGCCGGCGCCGCCGCCCCCGCCGCAAGGGGCGGCGTCTCCCGCGCTGCCGCCCGCTCCAAAGCCGCCGAAGGAGGAGGTGAGTCCGTTTGTAATGCCACCCAGGTAGGTTTCCGAGCCGGGGACGCCTGCGGGCACATGCACTCTTATTTCATACGGATCTAACGCATCTTTTGACCGAAGGTAAAGCCATCCGGCCACATTGCTGACCAGCACTGTCCACGCAGGCATTCCTGGACAGGGTTGTCTCAATTGCTAGACACAGTGACAGGCCCCAAGAGATGGAGTTTAGATATGCGCATGCATCCCTGCCGGCCTTGTCAGGTGCCTTCTTTGATAGCACTCTGCTTGGCCTTGGATGCAGGAATTGTGACCGCCATGCGTGAAGGCAGTGATTCCAGTTCGGTGCCACCCATGTCAGTCAATCTGCTCCTTAGCATTCCCTTCACATCTCCTCAGGGTCCCAAGGCATACAACTGCAACACTCTCGGGGGGTACAACGCCATCACAGGGGGTCCTTACAATCTATATATGGGTCTATGTGAATCTATGCATTCCCCTTATACTGGTGAGGATCTTTGTCTCTTACGTCAATCCCCTGGTCTGGTCTCTGGTGAATATTTGTTCTTTTCACAGGCAACGATACGTACCAACGGTGCCGCCGCCGCCGCCGCCGCCTGTTCCTCCGCCGCCGGCGTTCCCTCCCAGACCGGGCTGCCCGGCCTGCCCGGGCTGGCCGCCTGCCGTCAGCGAGGCGCCGCCTGCGCCCAGTGAAATCCTGAGTGGAGTTTCAGCTGGAAGCCAACGTGGCTGGAAATTTTCCACTGAAGAAAAAGAGAGCACAAAGAAAATTGCGCCTTGAAGCATCTAGGCGTGAGTGAAGCCAACCGGTGGCAATCAAGTGTTCACCACAGCATGCCGACAACGCTTGGGCAGAACACACAGGCGAGATGCCGAGAGTTTCTTGCAACGTGGAATATGTGAAGATAGACAAAGAAACCCTGCCTGCGCCGCCGGCCGGGCCGCCGGCCACCAGCCCGGTGGCGTTCCCTCCGGCCAGCGGGGGAAAATTCCCGCTGGGGCCGCCGCCACCGCCGGCGATGACCAACGGCGTGGTGGAGTTTGGGTAGAGGAAGAATGTTGCGCCGCCGCCACCGCCGCATGCGCCGGTGCCCGGGCCTACGGGCAGGCCGGTCTGGCCGACGATGATGGCGACCTTGGAGCCGCATGCAAGGCGCACCTGCACCATGCCATTGAGCGTTAGATGCTTCACTACAACCCCTCACTGCTATGATGCCACACCCTAAGAAAATAAAAGGGAGCAGAAGCAGACTGTACGGCTGTGTCCAGATCGTGAGATGGCCATAAGCTCTAGGTGGAGATGCAGCAGGGGCCTTCTCTAGAGGCACCAGCACAGCACCATTGCAGCAGCAGTAACGAGACAAACACCCCGCGACAGCACATATGACTTTGATTTTTTAGGCGGCACGGCACGCAGATGCCCCAAAGGGGCGCACCTGGGCGCTCACGACGGCGCCTAGGCCGGCCGGCAATCGGAGGTTTCCGCCGCCGGCCGCGCCGCCGACGCTGATGTTGTAGCGGCCGCTCTGGGGCACCGTCCAGATCTGAACCCCATTGATGACGTCCAGGTACTCCTGATTTTGCGTCCAGGGGTCTGCGCCAGAGGCTGCGAAGGTGGTTTGGACCTGCTGCAGCGTGGGCCCGGAGCGGCCGCCCGCCCCGGCGTTTGTGAATGTCACGTCGCCAAAGTCGTACAGGAACGCTGCGTGAGACAGGTGCAGTCAGCATTGCAGGAAGAAGACTGCTGCATGGCACACGTGCCGTCAGCATAAAGATAAGAAGTACACTGAGCGAGGAAGGTGCTATATGATGGAGGTACGTTGTATGAGGCTGGCATCAGCAACAAGGCGTGAGATAGTGGTCATCGGCATGAAGGAAGGAGGTACAGTGCGTGAGACAGACTTTGCCAGCACGAGGATATAATTACGCTGCTGGGACAGGCATCATCAGCAAATGTGCATTAAAATACCGGAGTCAGGTCTCTGCTTGCATTAGACAGAAAACCCAGCAGCAGTTAAAGGGCATGCTGCATGTGAGCTTCTTCAGGGGATGTAGGGAAGGCCTTTGTCTGGAGTGTTCAGGAAGACCTGGGCAATGCCTTTGTTGTGAGTATTCACAGAAGGGAGCTCACCGCATTGGCCGGTGGCGCCTGTGGGACCGGTATCTCCTGCGAGGCCAGTTCCACCTGTGTCCCCCTTTGCTCCAGTCGCCCCAGCGCCGCCACTTGCGCCTGTGACATCAATAACAAATGCATAAGTGGCAAGCAAGCACCATGTGAGGCTTATCTACAGGCTGCCAACGCAATACTTTGTTGCTGTGTCAGATCAGCCCATGAACAGCGCGAGATTCTCCGTTTGCAGGACCCAACGATAATGGCAGGCAAAGCAGTTGCAGTGTGTCCTGCTTGAATTGGGCTTTTTCATCACATAAGCACCGACCTGTCTCTCCAGTAAAGCCAGTTGCGCCGGTATCACCGCGCAGCCCTGTGTCTCCAGTGAAGCCTGTAATGCAGAAGCAATAATGTCACAGGAATGCAAGTTCCAAGAGGAAGCACATCTTTCACCATTCATCATCTCAGAGCATCAGCCCGCATGCATGATAGGCAGTGCTCACAACTATATTTCCCCCTGAAGGAAATTATCAGGGGATGCTAATCTGACTATATCTTAGATTGAAGTCCCCTAAATTTACATCTGTGGCGCCAAGACTATCAAATTTGCGAGCATTAACGTCTTCCAGCAAGCCAGAACTGCAAAAAGCAAGCAGCTCTGCCACAATGGATCTTAATCTTGTCATGGTGCAAAGGCTGAGCTTCTCACCCTGGGCACCAGTCCCGCCAGTTGCTCCAGTGAAGCCCGTAGCGCCGGTCACAGCGGTCCCATCCGCGCCTGTGAAGTGAAGCCCGCAAAACGTGACACAACTCTGAGTGGCCGTTTACACACATGCAGGGCTCCCTCCCACTTTGCTCAATCCCTGATAGTTCCCCAGAAGAGAGCACCCTATTCTGCTTTGCTGAGGGAGGCTGTAATGGACACTGCTGGGGCAGAGCTGGGCTTCCAAAAGCTGCATTGTTATGCACGGAATGCAGCAGGGTTGCAGGTGTACGCAGGTGTCGGCACATGCCACAACACTGCCAAACCTTTGCAGGGACAAGTGGATAAAACAGCTGGTGTGAGACATGTGATGCTTGTTGGAAATGTTCTGGTGGGTGCTGGGAAGATCACAAGCAGAGGACAAGCAAATTGGAGTACAGCACCTGTTGCGCCATTTTGCCCTGTGCTCCCATCTTGTCCGGGAGTGCCTGGTGTACCCTTCAACAAAGCAAGCAAAGCATCATCTCAGCTACATCCGCTGTAAACCCAACAAATTTTGTAATACTCCTTGGCAGCCAGCTAGGCTTGCACTGGCCGATGCTGCCACCCTCCAGTCTGCAGCCGACGGATTTGATTCTGCATGCCACAGAGGCATGTATTGCTAGCTTGAATTCTCTAGCAGAGCTGCAGCAATTGTTGTATATGCTAGGGATTTATCCTGACTGGTGGTGCTGCCTCTGTAAGTGTCAGTCAGGCTTGCACCGTAATCAGCCTGGATTGTCGCACCAGGCAGCTCTACTACACTTGCAATATGGTTAGTCCACCCAATCTAGAGGAGCACCTAGAAAGGTGGGACAGTTGTTTTATGGCCTGCCCAGATGTAAATCGAGCTGCAAAAACAGGGGCTGGGGATATCAAGACAACAGCTAATTCACAGACAGATGACGATTAGAGATTAGGAATTGCTCAAGCGAGTGCCTACGTGCGGACCACTCTAGTTCATGGCCAGGAAAAGAGTGCTTTCATCTGCTGCAGGTGTGCTGAGGTTTGTGAAGCGGGACTCACCCGAGCTCCCATTGTTGACCTGGCGCTTCAGGAGGTCAATCTCAGCCTGGAAGGCCTGAAGCTGGGCCTCCACTGCAGCAAGCCTGGCAGCTTTAGCAGCGTCATCGGCATCTTCTGCAGCTTTGTAGGTGTGAAATGCCTCTTTGGATAGGGGCAACGCGTTCAGGAGCGCTGAACCGCTATCCGTGAGAAAATCCGTTATGTTCGCCCCATCTGCGTGGACACATATGCGTGTGATGTCCGCAAGGTCGTGGTCGTGCAAGCCACAAATTGGAAAAGCGTAGGCCAAAAGGAGTCGTCTGGGACAACCACCAGAGTCTCAGCAAGGTTTGGGTTTGAAATATCGTAAGCGATGCTACTGATGCTACCGAATCAAGCAGAATAGGCAGTAGAGCACAAAGAGAAACCGTGAGTATACCGGCAGCATCGAAGTTGACACTGAGCACTGCCCCTGCTATGACGGCGTTGAATGCAAACTTCAAGATCCCAGCTGCAAGCTTACATGTGCGACTTTTCATCCTTCTTGGTTGCCCTGTGTCAAGAAAGGTAACCCTATCCTGCACTTTGCCTTAGAAAAGAAGGAAGGTGCAGCGGTCTCATCCCCGCGCAACTCTGTCAGTTTCTGCAGAAAAACTATCATGATATTATTCTATGCGTCAGGCAGCAATTGAGACGTTTGTGAAGAGTCCATTCTGTGTTCGTGGAGGTGTGTCATCCTTTGACTGGTCAAATTGAATCCCCGCAACGTTAAATTACGTAAGTAAAAGGAGAGATTGCTTTTAAACTTGGTAAGCTTAAGCAAAAAGAATGGGCTTTTATTGCTTTACTCTCGGGCGGTGGATATAATTCCAAAGAGTTCTCCTGGCTTTTCCCTGTATCATTGTTACACGATGGTCTATATGGACCAGAGGCATTGCGTTGAAGATATGACAAGCTGCATCATACCTAATGCACTCAGTGCTCGATTTATACCTCCCCCAACCAGCTTGGGCCAGGCCACTGTGACGGCAAGGCAAATTAATGAGAGTGATTATAGATCCTGTGTAAGAACAGCAATGATCAGTTACATATGTCCGACAAAAATGAACAGTCATGACCAACAATAGTATCGATAGTATTTGCGCTTTTAGTTCATTTACCTTTTGCTAGCCACTGGGGGCCCTTCCTACCACTGGTAGCGGCTGTGCTGAAGGTCCTCCCTCTTATTAGCTTATTTGTGATTATGCATGCATATGTCGACATCAGCTGCATCATCATTTTAGAAGATTGACAGGATCCTCTCATGTTTAAGCCTGATGTTGAATCAGTGAAGTGACGTGCACTGCAGCTGCTATGCATACACTGCAAATAATCCAATAGGACCCATGCCACTGCTCCAGACACTACGCAACCGATATTTCCAAGAATTTGTTACGATTTCCCACAAAGGACAGTCAGAGCAAACATGGCGTTTTCAATGCAGCCCTCAACATAGCATCATAGCGATAGGAGTCACTGCCCCACCATTCTAAACTTTCTCAGCACTGGCAGTGTGACAGTGACACCCTAGGGAGTTCACAGTGACACGGTGTTCCTCAACAAGCAGCCCTCATGCTGCGCTGCACAAATCAAACAGCGCTGTCAACCTGGTAGAGCTTCACTGGAGCTTGCTGCCAGCATGTGCTGTTGAGCAGAACAATACAGAGACCCTCGCCCCGCCTGCCCATCAATTCTGGCTGGCTGGGACTATTTTGTCAGCCAAATTCTCATAAGTTATTCAATGTGCAAAACAAGAGATTCTACCAAAATCTGCTACAGGTTCTTCAACAAACGGGAGAGCAATACTCCGCTCATGCGCAGTTCCCAAGTTCAATTCAGCAACCGGTGTTTTCTTTCATGCAGGCAACCGGTACAGATCCAGGCATGCCCAGGCAGCGCCTCTGGATGTCCAGGTAATCCCAGGGATTCAACACTGCCCAGAAGATTTGGCGGTCAATCTGGCGAAAACTTCCCCTGCACCCCTGCCCCTGCACCCTGCACACTTCCTGGAATTTGAGCTTAGCTCCTGGGTTCTGGGGCGCCCCAGGATCCTTCTTCTGGGTTGTGAAACCCTGACAATCGCTGTAATTCCCCTGTCCCTCTGCCTTACCCCCCACCGC
>JADEYI010000471.1_pt1 | contig 55478 bp, 81 predicted proteins | sample 8542331 | NCBI WGS metagenome assembly JADEYI01 (sample SAMN16510988, study PRJNA670497) | mine drainage metagenome | isolation source: biofilm near Copperflume 1 | place: Germany: Marsberg coppermine Kilianstollen | collected 2018-02 | reverse complement strand
TCAACCGTGGGCACGGTGCTCAGTATTTGTACCGCCCCCCGCCAGCCGGGGCCAACCGGGGCCAGCCGGGGCCAGCCGGGGCCTGCTGTGTATGGTGCCCATTAATGGTTGGACAATTCACAGCAAATGACCTCATTGAGAGCCCTTTTGCCATGCCAAAGAAGCATGCATGCCTGCATTGCTAGCACAGCAGTACGTGAAAACCCCATCAATGAAAAAATATTCCATACTGCAGAGCGCCTGGCACCAGTGCCAATTAGAAACACAGGATTGCTCCCATGCTTCTCAGCTGCAGTACTGGTTCTCTGAGGGAATCTGAACACCAGGATTCGTCAAACTTGCAAAAAGGCCGATAGCATCCAGCATCAACCAGGGAGGATTATGGAGGAGCTGCATCCGCTCACAGCTGGGACCCAAAATATAGAGTGACTCGAAGGCTAGCCTGAGGATCCGAATGGCATGCAAGATGACCCCGCTCACTATCCTCCGCAGAGATCCAGTAGCATCAGACTGGGTTGCAAGCATTATATCAAGCAACACGACTCATCAGCAGCAGCTTCAACACTGTCAGGGTTGGAATTCTAGGTGACCCTGCCCGCTGCCCAACGACGGGCTGCCCAATGTTCCAAGAGGCACGTTCCAGAGCTTGCAAGCCATTAAGACTTCACGTAAGATTTCTGCGACGTTGTAAGTTCGTTGAGATACAGAAACGCAAGATAAACGTAGCCGGAAGGATTCTATTGTGAAAAGCTGTTGATTGATGTCCAAGGATCAATCTAGCTGTAAGATAAAATAGTCACAAACTGATGAGCAGCTCACACCACCTTCAAAATTATCGAGATTTCCTGAGCTCTATATTTGATAGTTCAAGAGGCATTCGCATCATGGGATCGCCTCCCCACGATTTGCAAGATGTGATGGACCGACTGTCTTGGTGCCCCCTGGACCCTTTCCTTACATCGGTGTTTCTCTCGTGCAATGCGGCAGCTCATACCTAACATTAGGGACTATATCTATGCATCATTTGATGCAGGGAACATCAGGAAAGTACACTAAAGCAAGACTTGTACGACATGCTCCGTCTGGGTGAGGCTTTGCTTTGTCAGTGCTCAAGAAGAACCTCTGCCTGTCCAATTATACGAATAAATCAATTTCATGCCAACAATCCAGTGCTGCCTGCAGCTGAGACCGGTGCCTTTTCCTTTCTGAGGACAGAGAGTCTGCAGCAGTGTGCGCAGAGCATATTGAGAGCTTTGTTGCAGCCACAATCAGTTTCACTGATGCTCATGACCCTTGAGCAGCTGTCCAAAGAAGGTGTGCACATGCACATGCCATTATATGCAGTTTTCACTGTCTCAACATGTACCAAGCTTTGTGAACGCTGTGGGCACTCGGTGTTGCGCAGCCTTGCAGATCCTGCAGAACATTCTCGAGCAGACGGCAGTGCAGCGGGAAGCAACAATCAGCTGCGAGGGCGATGGTCGGGGCGTCACTGAGGACGAGCAGTGTGCTGCACTGAAAGTCCTGGAGGTGAGGAATAGGCATGATAAGCGTGCAAAACTCATTAGGTATTCATCGATGTGTCAGCCTCGCACACCTGAGAGCTCTGACAGGTATTTTCCCTTAACGTATTCTGACATCTGAATGATCCTCTTCATGTGATGATGTGTGTGTGCTACAGGTCATGTGCCTGCTGTCTACCAGCACCAGGGAGCTTGCAGTGGAGAGTGGCACCCTGGAGATTTTACTGGGGAAGCTGGAGGCGGACGTTGTCGATGGGACCCTTGCAGGAGCCTGTCTGGACGCCCTGCTGGCCCTCTTGGCTGACAGCAATGTGAATCAAATAAAGTTCTTAGATCTGGGCGGCATCAACAAGGTATGCGCGCGTCAATTGCATGCCGATTCTTACAGCACGAGTAGCAGCTTCACAATGATTACATTGGACTGGCATTTTGGCACCCCAGAAAATACTTGTATGCATGTATACGTGGTCATTTAGTGCTCCTGGGCCGGGGGATCATTGTGTTGTTGCTGCAAATTGTGCACTTGCGAAACAGCAATTTTCTCTCCCTGGCGCTCGCACTGGCTTTAATGCCTGTATATCGCTTTCGATACAATGCTTTGCTGGCGCTGATGCGTGCATGTGGCCAGGTGTGCTCGGTGTTGCTGCACCAGCACAGCCCCAGCTGCCAGATCCTCTGCTGCAAGGCCCTGAACCTGCTCGTCACCCACATCCTGGGGCCTCATGCCGATGCAGCGGCAAAGGATTTGGGGAAGCAGATGGGGAAAGCAAGCGCCGAGCTCCTGGCCAGCCCCATCAAGTGGACAGAAAGGGGCTCCATGGAAATGCACCTGCAACACCTCGCAACATCCGCCCTCGCTAAGTTGCCCACATGAACAAATGAGACTGATGTCTTTGTGCCTGTTTTTCATGAGACCGTGCCTGTGTTTGAAACTGCCTTTGAATGGCCTCTGTGGATTGGGAAGCTTCAGCATGACCCCAAAAGCAGCCAAATTACAGTGATGAGATACTTTGCAATTACAATGATAAGAGCTTCTTCGGCCTGATGTGCTCATTAATCCAATGCTGTAAAATCCAAACAGCTGCAAGACACACAGTCTCAATTGAAACTCCCAACATCAGCAGTCCCAATGTGAGATATCCCTGGTGTTGCACAATACTTATCAATCACATGTCCTTGTAAGCATCCTGGGGTTTCAACTGATCTAGGCAAATGTCAAAAAATAAAAATTTAAAATAGGACCAGTCACTCTTCTCTCTTGGACCATAAATCTGTACCATACCATACTGTACTGCGCTGCTGTTCATGCATCATATGAATATTTGGACCGGCACAAGCCGAGCATCAGAATCTGGTCTGAATCAAGCTTGCTGCAGACATCTGACCTCATTCATACACTTGTCAACGCTCACCAGTATGTCCTACTTGCCTGCCAGAAGATTCTCCAGGTCAGATTCAGCCACAAATTTGCATGCTCTGCGATGCGTCAACAGGTGTGCTGAGTGCCTGGCCCGAAGATGTGGTACACTGGACTGATACATGCTTGCGAGCCCAGCACAGGCCCTCAAACTCTTCCCATAACAGATAGCAAACCTGGCCTGTAAGTTATTGCTAGGAGACTTCCACAGCTCAGAGTCCCAGGCGCTTGACTGAAGGGTCAATTCCCGACCAGGTCAGGTTCTTGTAGGCATCTGTGAACTTCTTGTAGAAGAGCTTGTTGTCTGCTGCCAGCTCCTGAACAATCTTCAGAGTGGCAGGGTTGTCAGCCAGAGCGCGGTCTGAGCCGAAGAAGGCGTCTCCCAGGATGACCTGCTTGTAGTAGCGGCTGCTGAAGTACCGGCTGTTGGCAGAGATGGTCCCCTGTCAACGAACACCACTGGTTTTCAAACGCATAGAGTTGAGAGCACCTACAAGCAGCTAGTCTGCGAGTGTCCCTTGGACTTTGCAGGCTCCTGCGGTGAGCTACAGCTGGAAAGCAGCAGCCAGCAGCAACGAGGGACAGTCCTGCAGAGTTGACAGCCAAGACAGGCAGGTTTGGCATTGATTATAAAGACGGTATCACAAACATCATACCTGGGGGTTTGTGGATGCAGAGAAGCCGATGGCGTGGCCGCCGCTCAGCACCACCAGTGTCTCGATGTCATATCCGTAGAATTCTGCAGTGACAGTCACTGGCTAGTCAGCACCACTCCAAAATCCTGATCAAGCAGTTGCGGCAAAAGAACTGCCCTGGCACAAATATTTGAGTATGCTGCATGGCACTTTGCGCTGCATGTTCCAATAAAAACGGTCTTGCACAGAGACTTGCTGTGCGCGGACATTGGACACGTTGCATTGGATTTTGCGCTCGGCATATTTTATCAGGCCCTAGTGAGCAGGCACAGCAGCGGTGCAGTGCGCACCCCACTCGTTGATGATTTGCTGGATGGGGTAGTCGCGCTGCTGGTTGGTGTTGGAGCCCACTCCCTGGAAGGGGTCAGGGCCATCCACATCCGGGCGCCCATAGCCCACATTGATGAGGGGGCCGTGGGTCAGGTAGACCCCCACTGCACCGGCGATGGAGCACAGGTCTGCGTAGGAGACAGGGCTCGGGAGCACCTTGTCCAGCTGTTGCTTGGCGGACTGCGCAGGTGATCAGCATTCATCAGGCGATGCCATCCTGTTGCAGGAATATCATGCCATGATGGCAAGACAGCAACAGATCCGACAAGATGTTAGTCTTCAAAAACCATGGCAAAGCGAATGTATATGTCAGCAGGACAAGCACGCGCTGACTCACCCAAATTGAGGGCCAAATGAAGCGTTGCAGGCCTGCATTTGATGGCCAGTCGAACTCGTAGCGGATTGATCCGTTTGCCCTGCACATGTGCATGATCAGAATCTATTCACATTTTCAATTGTGTCCTGTGCTGCCAAGAGGTTCACCTGAGATTGCAGCACTTGAACATGCATACGATTGGAGCAGGAGGTCCACAGCAGAGCCACTCACCCTCCCTTCGTCTTGGCATTGGGGTCGTAGGTACCGCAGTCGTGGAACCCAAGACGCAGCGCCAGGCCAGTGATGGTGGGATTGATGACGGACTTGAGCGTCTGAAAGATGGTCACATAGGTGGGGTCCTGCACAGGGCACAATCTCAGCCGCCGCAGGATTTTAACTCGTGAGTAAATGAAAGCATGCAGAGTCACCCACCAGAAAGCAGGAGAATGCCAGGCACGCATGGGGCGCACCAGGTGTGCCATCAAAGCGTCATTTTCCCATTTGGTAATGGCTGCCTGCCTGGCGTCCTCCAGCAGGTCTGGGATTGATTTTATTGTGTAGGCAATGGCGCCCGGGAGGTACTTGGACACCATGGTTGCTTCGTTCCAGAAGACCGCTGCATCGGTGTACTTTCCCACGGGAGTGACCAGGTCTGCAATGTTGATCGGCGAAGCTCTCTTGACATATGCGTCAATGCTCGCCAGTGTGGCTTTCAGGCGCTCGTCAGAATTCGCCAGGGCCTCCTCCTTTCCTGTGTTGTTCACTTCTACGAATGCCAGCAGATCTCTGCCGTGGTGTGGACCTGGGAAAAGCAAGAAATGTGTGATTCAGAAATCTTGGCATTCCAAACTTGTTCACTTTGCCAGGTGAAGCAATAAGATATTGGTATGAAGGATCCTTGCTCACTTTGCCTACTGGCTGGGTGCGGAGGCTTACCTTCAACTGTGTGCCCCTGGAACAATTCCGCAAAACGACATGCGCGAGAATTTCCAATTGTGGTCCCAAGAAGTACCAAGATAAACACGGAAAACCTGCAGGAGAGGGCCATCTGGCCTAGCCTCGACTGCAACACACACCTTGGCCGTGAGACGGCTCCCTAATCCAATGACTTGTTCAACACCTTGAAATGTGTTTTCTCACTTGACAGACTCCCTGGTACACTTGCAATGCCGACGTGCCGACGGTCCAGATCTGACACCGGCCAGATCTCGAAAACAACCCCTCAGAGACGAAGCACCGCAGCTGCTGCGCAGTAAATTACGTGCAAATAAAGATTCTGTCACAAACAGTTTCGGCCGAACGCCTAAGACTTTTTCGAATCCATCAAGCTCGGTGAAGCTGCTGAAGGGGTAGTCCGAGACTCCACACTGGTTGCCAAATTAGCTCTCTATATAGATCTTCACTGGAACGCCGCCTGCAGGTTGTACCTGGGCGCCTTCACTTTCGAGGTTCTTCTCAAGCCGCCACAAACAATCTTTGATATGTCTGCAACACGGAGGCGTCTCTGCAACGAGGCCAGAGGATGCAACATCCGACCCCGGGCAATGCGACATGAAGGTGAGGGCTCCCACCGCCACTGACCTGTAATTGATCTGAGGTAAGTGCACTGAGGGAGAGGATGATCATTAATTGTCGCCCCAGTCCTATTTGTCCCATGCCAGGGAACAACAATGAGGATGGACTGAGCTAAGGCCCCTGATCCCTTGGTGTCTTGCGGTATCTGAACACCTTCGTGTAATGTAGTTGAGGACTTCTGCTGTTAGGAGCTGTGTTGCCGACACAATATCTGCAGGTCGCAATGATGATTGGATATATCCCAGCTCGCTTCGAGACATTTTATGTCGTTGAAGAGACTTTGTTTCCTATCTCACTCACGTATTTGACTGAGCGACCTTGTCCTGCCGTTAGTAGCAGGCCTTCGCCTTCTCTTTCCTCGAGCACGTTCATCTCATTGCCGTTCTCGTCCTCTTCGCAGGGACAAAGCGCTCCACGGACGCGGTGGTGCAGACGGTTGGGTAAGTCTCTCGTGACTCCGATCTCCGCACAGTTCACTTTCGCATGGGCTGTAGGAATATGTTAAGGGGTGCAAAGGCAAAGGGAATGATGATCCACAAACTTTGGTCCGTGTTATGTATCCAGCCTTAGGCTGATGACGTGAAACGTTTACTGTCTGACCGGCAGTCCTGACCCTTGCCTTTGCTTCTCTCAATCACCTTTTAGGGCTGTTCACATTTTAGGATTAGAGGCTGTCCTGAAGATTTCTGTTGAAGGGGAGGGCATGAGTTACCAGGACGCTATGATGAAAGCATACATTTCGGACTAGAGTATCTGAGGCCGACGGCTGCTGACGATTGTGTTTCTCTTGGCTGACTGAGCGTTCCTGCCACGGCTTTTCAGAGCCTCTCATGCTCTCCTGACTGCAGTGTTGATGCTATTCTTGAAGTTTCTGAGGTTGTTGGCAGCACACTGTGCATCTGCTCTGTATTGTTTTAATATCCCATGCTGGCTTCTATATCAGTTGGTCCCCGGTCCTGCAATGTCTGGAGGGCCCGTTCCCAGAAGCAATAGAATTGAGGCCGGTCAGGGGCTTGATCAATACCTTCTGCCGGTCGTTGATGGGGGCCTCGCTATCTTGCCTCCCTTTTGGGTTTGCAGGACGACTGGCCCCCACATTTTGTGGGCACATGTTTACGCTAGGCCAGCTAAGGGCTGATGGCACTTCGCAGTGCTGATCTGTCTTTGTTGTCTGCAGGTGAAGCCTCTACAGCGTGGACCAACGCCCCCAGCCGCCACGGCTGCATGGCAGCATTGATGCCCTCCATGTGGACTTCCACAAAGGTATGCATCAACCAATCAATAATTATGGAGTTGTTACCTTGTTTTGGCTGGCACTTCAGGCAACTGGGCTGCAGGACAATTGCTTGCCACGGTGTTCAGCCAGCCATACATTCATTTGGCTTGAACCAAGAACTTCAAGAGTTGCTCAACCTCTCAAGGTTCCAACTCAGGCCAACATTTTTTTTAGAGCGGCATCAAACTCTACACCGTGGGGGGATCCTGAATGTCTGGCCGAGGAGGGTCGGGGAGACACCTGAAAGAGATATTTTGCTTGTGCAGGGAAAAGGCTGATGCGCGCATTGACCTAGCCAGCAGACTTGATGCGCAAAACCATCTTTGACCTGGTGCGAATTTTCTGAGCACCTGCAAGTTTATGTTGTTATACTTGATGTTGTGCCACTAGGAACGCTATGATGACGGTCGAGTACTGGTCTGACCTTGTGCCTTGTACTCAACATTTCACATAGCAATATTGACTGGGAAGAGTTTCAGTGCTCCTGAATCACTCATGACACGAGCATGTATATACTTCCCTACATCTCTTTGCTTGCACAAGCTGGTTGCCTCCACAAGCACAGCAGGCATTCATCCGCTTGATCGACTGCTCTGCAGGAGAACAAGCTACGGAAGGCATCAACATGGGTGTCGACCGTTCACCCTGGTTAGCTTATCTTTGACAGGTGAGTCATCACAGCTTTGACTAATAAGAGAAGCTTCTGAGGAGGTGTCCTGTATTTTGACAATGGGTAAACATGTACTTCTTTGATAGGTGGTCTTCACATGCTTTGCTGGTGGGGCTCCTTGACTAGCTTCTAATGGATCTGTCATTTTGACAGAAGTGTGAGGGGCAATGGCACAATGATGACAACTTGAGGCTGTTTCTGATGGCTCTGAGCCATGATTATACAACCCAAAAAACGACTTCTCTTTCCACTGAGTGCCACTGCCCTGCTAGGACTGCTCTGTGACTGCCGCGTGGAATGCCAGCACTATCCTGAAAGAATTCTGTATGATGTGCAGCTGCGGGGGAGAACAGGCTACCTGCTTTAAAGGAGGCCCAATCTAAGGACCTGACTGCATAGCACCTGCATCTTCGTGGATGACCCTCTTGGTATGCTTTCTGTTGTCAACATACCGGCTAATTATGCAGTGCTGTCAATGATGAAGATAGCCAGTAAGTGCCGTGGGGTGTCGCTGGATCCCTGCTCCGCAGGACTGAACCTATTTGGCGCCCTCACACGGCACTGCAGCAGCCGATCTTCCGATCCCTGCTGCAGCTGCCAATTTGGCGCAGATGGCGCAGCACAGCTGCAGTCTGAGACACCTGCTTGGGCAGTGTTAGACATGTCAATTGTAGCAGCAGCCCTGTCAGTGTTTCTTATACAGAGGTTCTCCGCCCAGTGTTTCTTCTTGGGTTTAAACGGCAGCGGTGATCAGTCTTGAATGATGAAAAGTCAGCAGTTTTCACGACGGTCTTCAGACGGCCCTTGGGTCAAGGTTGAATATGCTATTACTTATCTGACAAGCTGATCATCCAGTCCTCTGGAATTTGCTATCGGGATGTGTTGATGCGACAAATCATTGAACAATGAAACCATGGCTGTGCAGGCGCTATAATAATACATTTGGGCGCAAGGATACAGCAGGAGAGGAGTTGCAGAAGGGCAGATGTGGAGCACTAAATCACTGCTCAAGAAAAGCTTGCAGACTTGCCCACTTTGTTGATGGTCGTCAGACTATGCCGAAATGTTTTATGCAGCAAAGATTGCAATTGAACATTTTTGCTTACCGGAGACTTGCCATGTACAAATTTATATCACCGATGGATTAGTAAAAGTGCAATCACAGTCACATTGAGTGTCAACTGCGGCTAAGCACACCAGCCGGGCAATAATGCGCCACATGCATGTGAATCTTTCACATACAAATAAAGTTGGGTCTAAATGGGAGAGTTGGACCTTCATTGTCACAAAGAGCAATGCATTCGTGCAGTACTGCCACAGGTAGCTACTTTCAGTCACACTGTCATCGCAGAGTGCGAAGGTGACCTGTGACTTGATCCACCACTTCAGATATGCCACCGATGCCAAGGACAGTCTTGGATCCGGCCGCTATCTCAGTTCGGCCAGCATCTTCCACCTGCACAGGTTACACATAGCTCAATGCATCGAGTTCACAAGGCCGGCCTGAAGCCATCTGACCAGGACTTGCATTCAACAGGTGGAATCAATGTTTCACCATTCTGCAGCCCTCACACCCCAAGGGGATCTCTCACCAGGAATGTCGGTAAAAGCAGTGACTGTGCCTTTGCTTCCAACTCATCCAGTTCTGAGCTGGAATTAGCTTTGAGCACCACTGTCTTCTCCCCTTCGTCCTGCAGCGACAAGACTGGGTTTGAATGCCTTTCATGCTCACAGCTCCAACAAAACTTGATGCCCTCACCAAAAGTGATATTGATTTGGAGTGAGCCTAGCATCTCGCACCTCCCAGGCCTGGAGCCATGGCACGCAATTCGCATGCATGTTCTTCACGAGCCCAACAGCAGCATGTGCACACTGAGCGGCTGTCTTCCCGATCGACATCGTCAGGCTTGCATCGACCACGAGGACTGCCTGTCAGTTGCAGCAGGGAGACAACATCAATGCAACCTTTGCGATTGTTGCCGCTGCATGTCTAAGCACTGCAGGAAAGGATTTGCGCATCCAACACACATGCCATGCTCAGGTGGCAGAGCACATCCACCTCATCCACTAAGCTCTGGATGGGCAGCAGCAGATGTATGATGCTACCTTGCAGTCAATGGCGCCCACCAAGCGGCAAGGAGTGCATTCCCCATCTGGATTTATGACAGACACTGTTGGCCGAGCTGGCACTCCTAGCACTGGAGGCTGTCCAGGCACGGTGTCACCCACCAAGGCCGAAGAGCTACCCTCCTCTCTTCCTGCCATGAATACAGCTGTCTTATGCATCCACCAAACTTACTGTTCTCAAGACAGGGCTTCTTGCTTTGGAAAGTGTCCTGCTTTCAGTTCGACTGCAATCACAAAATTTTGTGTGAATGCAGACCAGAGGATCGGCTCCCTAGCACTGGCGATTCTACGACAGGAAGATCTATGTCAGGTGAATCGGCGTTCTCAACGAGCCACTGAAGAGCCATTTCTATTCCACAGTTGTGAGTTGATATCAGTGCCTTCTTGGCACGATTCTCTGGAAATCCCTGCACACCATGTAATGGTGCGTCAGCCTTTGTGCTGGGGAAAAAATCAGTCAGAGGCAAGAAGCCAGATTTAGAGATCAGGACATCACCATCTCCATGAGTTGCTTCACATGCTCTGCTCGCGAGCTCATCTGACAGTACGATTCGTGAAGATTTTGCGATTAAATGATTGCTGCGTCCCCTCAGCCGCCTGCTTCAGGGGGACAGGTTCAAGTGCTGAGTCTCAAAGAGAACTTTCTAGGTGCAACAACGTTGGCAGCAAGTTGCAAAGCTTCACTTGAATGGAAGTGTAGTGTATTTGAACTTCCGAGGAAAGCGCACATTCAGTATTGCGGTAAATGAGGAAGAAAAGTGCTGTGGGGACCTACCTTGGGGGCATGTGAGTGAATGTCAGGATGATGTCAGCATCACCTTGTCACTTCATATCTCACGATGTCATTCCTCAGTCGAGGTTTCAGAAGTAGACTCCAGAGTGCATTGAGGCATTCCACTGATGGACATGAACAATTAGGAAACAACTGGTGCATGTATCTTATTACATTGCGACCTCCAGCAATCTCATGTCCTATTGTCTCTCAGATAGAGACAATAGGATTACAACACGATTTGGGGATGCGCTGCTCAATCTACAACGCCTACAACTATATACATGGGAGCTTCCAGTCTATTGCTCCATGACAAGAATGTACAGCAAATACAAGGCAAATCAGCATAGCAAGGAGACCTTGAAACCACAGTTGACCAAACCTCAGCTACCCTCCCCTTCTTCACCCCAGAAATAGCGCCATTTCCTTTTCTTCTGGTGCACACCGGCCTGCACGACCTTCTCGCCCACTGCAGCTTCCTCTGCCGCAGCAGCAGCTGGGTCGGCGGCAGCGCCTGGATGCTTCACCTGTCCCTGTTCACGTGAAGTCTCACACAAACAGCGCATCCTGCATAATGTAATATGAACAGCCATTTACAGGAATGTCCTCGCTGCACAGAAAAGGATGGGGAGCTCAAGCATGTAGAGGGAATGATCCAGAGTTGCACCCTGAAAATTCCAATTGGCAGGTCAGGAGCAGAGCAATGTGGGGTGACAGGAGCGCGTGACAGAAGGGAATGGGCACCGAGGGCTCAGATGCGGTGACGAGGGAGCGTGAAGCACGCAGCTCTTTGACCATGCGTGCAGTCAGGTGCTTGTGAGGGCACAGAGCTCCCCTCAAGCACACCCCCTCCACAAATGCCCTGCACACTGGAGCGCCTGGATCTATCTTCCTGTGCAGATAGGGGCAGTTCTCCTTGGTGCAGGATCCCTGCGCAACAAAATGCCTCCTCACCTGCGGAGTCTGTGCCTTGCACACCATGCATGCACTATGACTTGACAACCTCGACATGTATAGACCAGAAGGGCCGACCACAGCGCCTGTCACCGTTTCCCTTGCTGTGGGAGGTCAAAACCACCTTGAGGTAGAATTGGCAGAGGGGCATCAGGTCTGGGCATGCTTTGTGCTGAAGCGTGCACTCTGCTGAGCTGGAGCAGGATCCAGACAGCCAGGCTGAGCACACAGCCACCTTGGACTTGTCATGCACCAGCGTGCACTGCCCATTTGCCTGTCCTGCACACACTCCAGTCCTGCAACCAAACAGTAGACTCTTGAGATTGGCAAATAGATGGAAGTTCCACATCTTGATAGAAAGCAAGATTTGATGCAGAGTGCCCATTAGAGGCTGCGATCAGATCTCAGGATCCCACCTGCAGTATTTTGGGCAGTACATGGTTCTGTAAGAGGAAGCACTGCGGCGCACAAGCTGAGCGCGAGGGGCCTGCGCGCCGGATCTCTTGCCAAACACAGCCCTGGCCACGAGCCTTGCGGCGACGCTCGACTTCTGGCCGCCCCTCAGCGTGACGGACTGGCGCGCCGCAGCCGGCGTGCCGACTCTGACCAATTTGCTGCCCTGCCGCACATACCTTGCTGCCTGGCGCACCCACGTCACCAATCAGACACCTGGCCCGAGGACACATGACAGAGATGCACGAGCAGCAAGGCACCAGAACAGATAATTAGAGCAGTGATCATGCAAAAGTAAAAGCACAGACCTTCTTGACTACAGGCCGTGGTGTCTGAGGCGCCCGCTGCTGAGTCTGTTTCAGCGATTGCTGGCGCTGCAGCGTGTGACCTGCTCCACTAGTCACCAACCGGTACATTTGCCCACCGATCCGCCTCAGTTGCACGGGACGTCGTGTCAGCACCTTGCCGCCATCTCTCACTGCATCTACACGCATGTTTAATTTTAGTAAGCAGTAATGGACCTTGGACTGCAGTGAACAAAATGGCAAAAGATATTCCAAAAACCTGCCGTAACAAAAGACTCTCACCAGAGGGTAATCGCTTCCTTATCAAGACGGATTTGCGCCTCAGAGGAGCACCTGGTCGGACCTGCATGCAACCACGAATCTGCTTCTTTCTTACTGCTTTACCGCTTTACCATGCATAAAATTGCTGCCACCAAATGATCAATCTTGCTCACCCCGCACACCTACCCAGGCATTCTGTTGCTGACTCCTATTGATTGCCGCCGCCTTATCCTTGCTCACAAGAAGCTGAAGCTTTCCTCTGCCCACATGCTTGTACACGGGCCTCCTCACCGGGGTTTGGCTCTGCACATGCTTCTGCACAAGGCTGCCTTGCTGCTGCTCAGCAGGCGAAGCTTGAGAAGCAGCACCTGCAGCATCTACAAAAAAAGTTGAAGCTGGTCTTGAGATCAAGTCTGGTGCAACTGCTTGTTCAGAACGGAGGGCGTCCACCCGCAACCAGATTTGAGGATCACACACCTCTTTTGGGCAGAGATGCCCGGGCACGAGATGGCAAGACAGCACTCCCAGCCCTGATGTACACCCTGCTCCTGTGTTGCGGCTTCAGCACCGAGAGCGCCTTCCTGGTCAGGCCCTGGGATGGACCTGTGCGGCGCTGAGACGGTCTGGCAGAAGTGAGCAGCTTCTGCCTCACCACCAACACACTTCTCTTCCCTCTTGATGACGCAGTATCACTCGCTGCTGAAGGCGCCATGCTTGGTGACTGACTCGGCAGCCTGCACAGCTGATTTGGCTTCTTTCGCAGGTACCTAGTACTCCCAGATCGCATTGAGGCGTTTGAATGAGCTGCTGCACTTGGGGAAGCTGCTGTGTGCTGTAGCTTCTCATTCGCCACGTTGGAACTCGCTTTCTGTATGCTTGAGGGCAGCTTGTATGATGAAGCTTCGTGCCCTGCTCTGAACGCTGCATTGGGGGCTGTGGCAGATGCTATGGGTGGCGTTGGCCCTGGAATGCAAAGAGCAAAAATGCTCAGAGATGTTATCTTCCCTTGAACACACTGGCAGTACTGGATTTCTGAAAAATGCTGTACCTAGTATCTCACCTGACAAGGCTGGCACGGCCAGCGAGCTGGAAACATGAAGGGGTGCAATTGTGTTTGCACAGGTCTTCACATGTGCACCGTCAGCCAAGCTGCTGTTGCCCAATGCAGCACGGACAAGTTGATTTTGACGCTGGCGAGCATAAGTGCCTGGCATTACTCCCATTTGTGCTTCTATGGGTTTCTGAGGAGCAGCCAAGTTTGCTGGAGTTGGAGGTGAAGGTTCCACAGGGCGGAAGGGATCCCAACTCTGACATGCCGACATTGTAGCAGCCAACAAGAATATGAGGCTATTTCATACATTAAAGCACTGCAAACAAAATAACAAGGCATTTCTGAAGCCTCACCATGCTGCGCTTGAACATCCCTGACCACGGTCTCCTGGCGGTGCCATGTCCTGTTCCTCGCTCCTAAGCCCCGCGGAATACCCGTACCCCTGCTTTCTTGTCTTCCCCTCTGATACTGCCAACTCATATCCCCCTCATCTTTGTGACGCTTGAAAGGTTGTCATGTTTTGGAGAACGACTCTTCAACGCAGGCTTGTCCAAAAGCAGAAATAAAATTATCAAAGAACAACACCAATGTCTAATATGTATACTCTAGAAGCAAATGTCCTTCTGGCGCAGAATGTATCAAGGGAAAGCTCTTTCAAAGTGCCACGTGGACTCAACATCTACACAACGAAAGTCCTTTTGTGGAGATACAGACCATAAATGAATAACAAGAAAGGAACGTTTGATCTCTTTTGTTGCTGGATCCAGTTGAAGCGATAAGTTGTATAGTTGTCCAGTCGTTCGCATGGTAGCCGATGGGACTGCATACGCAAAGAACATGCACGTCCTTTCTCGCATGCACCGTCTCGGATCATCTCTGAATGTGACGAAAGATTTCAGGCTTCGGCAGACTCCCTTAATTCTCAGAAGGTGAAAAGAGATCTCGACTGTTTGCTCTGGCACTGTTCTGTCCAATTTCTTTCATATTGCGTTCCAGTAGAAAACTGATCTTTGCTTAGCTTTGCAGCAGGCTAAGAGTAGTCCCATGGCGTGCCACTGCTCAGCCTATCTCAGCAAGGCCTCTTGGTACAGACAGTGAGAGAGTGAAGAACAGCGTGGAGTACAACTTTGCCTGTCCGATCTGTCTCACTACAAAGTTTTCCATCCAGAAATCAAACCAAGGGTATGCTGCGCAAGGAAAACTATAGTCATCTGATGCTTGTGCGGGGCCTCACAGCAGAAATTGTCCCCTGCAATGCCACTCATGAACCTCAAGGATTCATGTGCCCTGGGTTGGGTGCTGCAGGCTTGCACAGGCGTTGCACTGCGACCGCTGTGCTCGGACATTTTCTGCCAACGAAAGATCAGTTGACCTGACGTCAACATCTGGAGCGTCTGCTCGTGTGTACAAGCAGTCTTTCTGGGGAGGCACACAGATTTTCAGGTACATACTTCATCTGATCAGGCTGCTCATGCATGGCAGATCCTGTCACACTCCATGCGTGAACGTGTTCCTGTGCCAAATTATCGTGCTGCAATCACAGGAGTCCTCTTGTTTCATTTGCTTATGAGCGGGGTTGGAGGAGCAGCTTCACATGGGCAGGGTTTCCCGGTGAGCAGAAGGAGTTTGAGATGGCTATGGATTACCTGCAAGCTGCATATGGCGAGGTACGAAACATTCCAGCTGAACAGTCTGAGGCTGAAATTGTGAGCAGCATGTATCCCTCCAGTACCTGTGAGGACCTGAAGGATATCAGAAAGGAATGCTATTTCTGGTGCAGGTGTTGGTGGATATGAGCTGCGGGAGCGGGTTGTTTTCGAGACGCTTTGTAAGGAGCAGCAAGTTTGCTGGAGTGATTGCTGCAGACTTCTCGGAGTCCATGTTGACTCAAGCCAAGCAATTCTTCGATGAGGATAGAAGCTTGGATACGAGGTTTGTCTGCAGCACCTCTTTGTTTATCCAGAGGGGTTTATGCTTACTTTTGTTACTGGTTTTGTCACATGAACTTTGTGTCGGGCCTCTGATCTTTTTCCAAATACTCATTGTCGGTGGTGCAGGCAGTACGTATTACTAAGAGCAGATGTGGGGCGTCTGCCATTCCCCACTGGGTCTGTTGCTGCCATCCATGCTGGCGCTGCCATTCATTGCTGGCCAAATCCAACAATGGCGGTAGGCTTTTCAGCTGTGGCATGAGAGTGAGACACAGGAATCACACACAAGCAAAGCAGCCTCTTGCATGTCTGGCCTTACCCATTACTAAGTCAAAGAGGTTTGGTAGCGCAAAGAACTGTTGGATGCAGGTGGCTGAAATCAGCAGAGTGTTAAGACCGGGTGGTGTCTTTGTTGGCTCCACATTCCTGAAGGCTTCTGCACCTCTCGGGCAGCTGCTCAATAATGATGATCTCGTCAGGCCTTTGAATTCGGTGAGTCAATTTCAAATTATGATACCTTGAAGGCTTTGAATTGCCAAGCGGTGCCTGTCAAATTGCCTTCTGCCAGACAATGATGGGCGCTGGTCAATGCCTATCGAGGTCAGGGCCTGACTCTGTGCTGTTGTGCAGCTTGATCCCATGTCTGGCGGCTCAAATTACCAGTGGTGGGAGGAGGCGGAACTGCGTGAGTTGACTGCGGCCATGGGATTGCAGGATTTCCAGCGACATAGAACAAACCGATTCATCATGTTTGCTGTCCAGAAACCCCGTATTTGATCTCTTAGCCAATTACCTGGGCAGCCGCATTAATAGGCTACCATTGGTGCTGCATAAATGACGCTGCATAGATTGCAAGGTCAACTGCTGTGTTGTGGCAGTCCAGTCTGTTGCACAGCCAAATGACGATCACTGATGGCATCTGCTCCCAGCAGTGAGTCATAGAAAATGATGACCACCAGTACTGATGCCAACAGGTTCTCACCATCATGATGACCAATCGGCCGGGGGCCTCATATGCCTAGGCTCTGGAGATCTGGCCATGCTGAGTCTTGATCCTAGGTAGTGGGGGATGAGGAATTTTTTAATGTTCAAGGACTCGGTGAGAGGCTTAGGTTTGCCTAAAAATCCCCTGGATTCGATGGACCTGAGGGGGGTTTTTCTCAACCATTGCGCGCAAAGCAGGCACGACGCGCCTCATTCATCACAAGTATTGATCTGCAGCTTCGTCAGAAAGCAGAAAGAGTACTTTTACCTGAGGAGTGCAGCTTTGATCTAAGTTCCTGGCTTGCCGTTTGCACAGCCCTCACTTCTTCTGTCCTTCAGAAAGTGCGCCCTACAGGTAATTTCACATTCTACTCACTTTTGCTGAGGTTGTATTTTCACAAAATCTACTTCCAAATGTATGGTGTACTTATGGTATGGCTTGGCCCATGATAACGTTGTATTGAGGTCGCTGTTGTGTGGCAGATAATGGCGGATCAAAACGCTGAGACGAAACCCAAGGTCGAGAATGGGAATGTGATAAATTTGGTGGTCAAGGACCAGAATGACACTGAGGTACGATTGAGGATCAGCAGTATTGGCGATTACTTTCTTGCTTCTGCTAACTCTGTTGATCATCGGAGATACGTTGTTGTGCAACATCCTGCTGCTAATGCTGATCTGCAGGTTCATTTCAAGGTCAAGACTCACACGAAATTTCAGAAAATCATGGAGGCCTATGCTGCCAAGAGATCTGTAGATGTGGCTGCCATAAGGTTCTTGTACGATGGACAGAGGCTGGCCCCAAACCTCACCCCTGGTATGTTCCCAACAATGTCCATGCATGCGGCACTTGTGCACTCAGCAAGGCAGCTTGATGCCGGCAGCTGACTCCTCTGCTGCTGAACACCTGTGCTGTCTGGACAGGTGAACACAGCATGGAGGACAATGATGTCATTGACTGCGTTCTCGAACAAATTGGAGGCCAATGAGCAGTCTGTAACATATGGCAGCCTCATTATGAGGATGCTGACCGTCTGTAGTAGCTCTATCTGGTACAGTTGCGGCCATGACCTGAGAAATCATGACCCCCAGGATACACACCGCAATTTGATGCGATTTGTGATCTCCATTGACAGAAGGGGAGTTTGGCAGAAGAGCTCGGAATTTTTCACTATACACTTGCAGACCCTTGGATGCTCCAAGAATATTGTCCACACATAGGGTTCTTTTGCACCAGGGTGTTCTAAAGCTGTTTTGCAGGCATTGTAAGGGCTATCTAGCTCTTGCCAGCCTTAACCTGAGAAGTCAAAGGTGCTTTTGCTGTAGCTGTTGGCCGATTCAAAGCAAACAATGGGACATGGAATGCCACCCTAAGTTGATGAGAGCATGCACTTTAACCAGCTGTAATATATTGGACCTCTGCAGATGCAGACGTGCTCAGTAGGCTGTTCTATTGAGTAGGTTTGGAGCGTGCATGCAGGGCACTGAGCCAGATGTGCGAGGAGGCTGAAGCAGGTCTTCATTTTTGTCAAGTACCAGGTCCAGCACAAAGTACTTGCAGAATCCTGCAAGAGACTGGCCATACCGGCGGGCTCAAGCCTTGATGAGCAATTGCAAGCGCTCCATCTCATAGTCACTGATATCATCGATGTGCATTTGAGAATATGCTTGTTGGCATTAACGCCTTCTAAAGCTTGCACCATGACAGCATTCCTGAAAAGCAAGTTTTATAGATGCAACATGTGCAAATCATTTGAGTCATGACTTGATCAAGGATGTTACACATGGCATGAGCCTGCGGTTCGGTAGCTGAGCGCTCTTCAGCGTGCTAGCACATGATGCCAACAAAGTGATATGGCATATACATGGTTCAGCCGGACTTCGTCAAAGCGTATTGTTTGATTCAACGGCCACTACAGCAAGGCATGCACGGGATGAATTCCCAATCGTGTAAATTCACTCCTCTAATGTCCCACGATGCCAAAGAATGTATTTGGCTAATTGAATAAAGTGCACTCAATTGTTGTGCAAACGCTTGCACACGAGTACAAGGAGGCTGCACCATCTGCAGGCAGCATCATGCCATCAAGTGCTCCCTGATCAGGCTGTCTCTAGGGGATCAGCACGATGGCAAGGATGGGCCTCGGGAGTCGGGTAGTACTCATAATGCAGCTCTCCAACATCGTCTCCTCTGACCTTCTTCCAGCCATCCGCTGTGACATGGTACACTGCAGGCCACTAACACTTAGTGTCTGCGCACACATGCAAGCAAGAGAGAAACCATATCCAATTTCAAGAAGCAGGAGGGACAACATACCGCTGACTGTTCCACCGCTGACGGCATCTCTGAATGTTGCATGATAGATGGAACGCCTGCCCAGCTCAATTGCATCCTCCACATCCATATCCCTGCAGAGCACGACCATTCATGAAAATTGTGCACAGAGTGACAGCGAAAAGTAATTTAGCGGCTGTTGTTCTGCTGTCTTGGTGCAATTGAGTTTTGTGGACTTACCACTTGTACCCATTGTCAAGCACTCCATACGCATACAGGCTGCCAGAGCCCACAGAGAAGATTTGCCCCTTTGTGCGCTGCCCGTCGCTGTCCACATAATACAGTCCAGGGCCAGTGGGATCATAGCCAGCCACCATAGTTCCCTGCGGTCACATGAGAATGTTGGCCATGGCACGCAGTGTCAAAAGCCTGACATGGACTTTACTGGAAGGCATATGTTGACAGTCGCTCACCATCGACAGTCCGTATCCCTTGTAGCTGAACATGACATTCGCTAGGAGCTTTGATGCTGCCCTGACGGATATCCGCTTGCCGTTGTTCAGCTCGTACAATCGGCACTGTAACCAAGAAATTTTCAGCCTCTCTAAATACTACACATTGTCGTTGGCAGAACTCACAAGCACATGCCTCATTCACAAAGAGCTTTGCCACCATCACCTGCTGGCCAAGATTTCTCTGCCAGAACTGGCAGTCAGCCGCTCCACCAGCCATTGTGCCCAACAGGTACGGGTTGATCTCAATGACTTTCTTCACTGTCTGCGAAGCTGTGGGGCATAACAAAGCGCTTCAGGGACCGGCACAGATAGTGAGGGCAAAACCAAACGTAAAGATGGACATGTGTCCAATTTGAGGTGCTTGAAGCAGAGGAGGAAGTCGCACATATATAGGAGCCCATGCTAGCCCTCGAGTCGACTGCAATAATCACACCATGCTTGAAGATGAATCCCAGTGTTGTTGTGCCGTGATTCGGCTTGACGTAAGACATTACTTCGTTCTCGAATCTGTCCACCTGCAAGTTAATCACCCAGTGATGAGCTGTCTGACACTATCTCATTTAAGAGCTACAACTCGAGCATTGGCATAGCGTTGAAAGAAACCTGAAGCATAATCATGTTTTCCTGTTCATATGTCAGCACGCAGCGAAACCTACATCCTGGACTTGCGGTAGGGGAAAGTCCTGCACAGCAGAAGTGATGGAAGCGACGTCCTCAACGCACGCGCCGGACTTCTCGCTGAGAGGCCGCGAACACAACGCAGAAAAGTCCAATTTGTCCATAAGACTTCTACAGAGGGACCCGGTCGTGCCAGTCCGATTCCACAAGACTGATGAACAAGATTGCAAACCCGCTCTAGACACTGATCCTTTGGGAAACGAAGTCCCTGTTAAGCTCCAGTAATATCTCACAAGAGCTTCCTTCAAGTCCTGTTCGAGGATCTTCTTGAGCGTCGATGAGAGGAGGCAGAAAGCAAGAAAGCATGAATGCCTCATGCAACCGATGAGAGGCGTTCCCTCCCCCTTGTAAGGCATGCATCATGACTGGCCAGTCTGGAGAAACTGAGAAAAAAACAGAAGGACTCGGTGATAACAGGTTCTTGCTAAAAGTCTAGTCCTGCATGGGCAGATGACAATGAAGGGTTCAGATCGATCATGATCAGCGCTCATCAGCCCACACTTTAAAGCCCAAAATTTTGCGCATGCAATCCGGATGCGCATGAGTCATTGCATGCGATTATGATAATGAGATAAATTATCTCATTGAATTGGATTGAATCCAGGCATCAAGGTAATTTGTTAACAAACTACGACGGTAGCATCCGACCATGGCAACACCGCATCAGGCACTGCACAGTTCCAGTGTGCAAAGTATACTTAGCACTGCTTCAAGGAAGTTCCTAGGCAGGCAGTTCAAGGCCCGGCCGGGCCTGCCGGGGCCCGTGCGTGCAAATTGGATATGCCACAAGGGTGACTGTCCTTCAAGCTCTTCATCTTGATCAATGCTGAAAGGCCGAATGCATTACATGATCATGGTCACTCTCATAAAAGACTTGCAATGCAGCACTTTGCTGCAGCAGCCAGCAGCTGACACCATCAGCTTCAAGCATATTGCTAGCATATCAGAAGACTGTTGACTGTTCCAAAAGGAAGCAAAGGAAAATGTTCAAGTTAGTCGTTCAACGGATTGTTCCATACAAACTCAACATCAGGATGACAAGATTCTCAGCATATCAGGAGGCCTCAATACAAGGACAGAGGCGATGATTGCTGGCAGATGTTGCCTCACAGGAGAACTGGTTGACCTTTGAGTCCATAGTCAGACAAATGGTCGGCCGCTGTTGCTTAGGGGCAGACGCGTTCACATATATTGGTGCATCAGCTGTCCCTGAGTCTGGCTCACACCTGTTGCAGCGGCAAATAATTACACAGTAGAGGTCAGCATATTCAGGCTTAAGGAGGTTCGCAATGCCCACCGGCGCTGCAAACCTGTGAAATTTTACTTTTTTGAGCATATCCCTTACGATATTGTTAAGTTTTGGATTTGGCAGCCTCTGGCCATGAATGAGGCTCACCCTGCTTCGCATGCATAGTGCTCTCGAAGCACATTGCAATTGTTCAGGGAGGCGAGATGCTGCTGCGCACAGCGCCGACCAGTGCTTTCGCAGAGTGCATTGCAAGACTGCCCCGCCGACCCCAGCACCACTGTCACAGACTTGGGTATTGGAGGAGTTGGTGGTGCTGCGGTCGTCGGCTTTCCTGCATATGTGAGCAGTGGCGTACTGACACTGTGAACACCACCAGTCCATCACATGCAGTTGGCCACTACCTGAATAAATTAAGTATGCTCGAGCTCACCTGAGGATGAAAAACAGTGATGAAATGGTGACAGGTATGCATTCTCATGTACAGTGGACTTGCTGGAAGTTCGACACTTATTCCGACAGTACTCAAATACAGAGGGCCAAAGCCCCGTCTCAGGCCTGCACAGTCACAGAGCAGTTGCTATTTCATGCCTTGAGGCGAATCTACAGGAGATGGTACGCAATATTGAATCGGCTAGCAGTGATCACCTGTCAGGAGCCCGGTGAACTGTGCTCAAATCTGGGAGCCCGTGCTGTGGGTCTTGACAGCAAGACACACAGTGTTCGTAGTCTGCACAGCAGCTATCATGCATGTTGCACCTGCATAGACAATTTGGAGATTGGTACAAGTCAATCTTCAAGGACCAGGCTTTCTCTGAAAAACAATCTGGAGAGGGAGGCTTGGTAGTTTTTCCTACGTTGCGCAAGAATACTTGTCGCCAGCTGAGCAGCATCCATTGTCTGGTCTTAAACTCTGTCTCGAGCATAGCATGCCCTGACTGTCCGCAACTTGCCACCTGCTTACTCACGGTTAGCCCTCCCTTTTGTGTTCTTAAGTATTGAAGGTTATAATTTTCTCAGGCAAGAACAGCTGCAAGGTGACCCACCTCCCTTGTATAGTATTGTTGCAAGTTTGCAAGGTCGTGGGAATGTCCCTACGTGGAGGTGCAAACGATAAAGTCAGGCAATCACCGAGATCACTGTTCCCAAGGTGACTGAAGAAACGCGACCAGACTTACCTGATTCTCAGGGATCTGTGGCCAAGTACACCAAGCGGCTTGATCGCTGCGAGCAGCACCAACAAGCATGGTACCAGAAGCCTGTCAAGAGACTGCATCACCTACTCTGCAGTCACCATGCGTCCTTGAACCTTTCCACAATTCTCACATCAAATGCGTTGGATGATCATGACTGCACCCACAATACCAGGAAATCACAATATGATTGACACGGAAGCTTTTGATCCTGTAAATTCCCTCTGGACTTTGTGCTTGCACAAGCAGCTGAGCTGACGCCATCTGGAACTCCAAAATTGGCTTTCCTTTCTGCAGGCCTTTCTGAACGAGCAATGCTGAAGCCTGGCCTTGATTTGATAGAAATAATTTATTTTTCTGAAGTCAAAATACAGGAGGACGGTCTTTGCATGCATGCATGCATGCATGTGTGGACAGAAATGGGCGGTGAGGGCCGGCCAACAGCGGGGGCTGCCGTTCAACTTACAGCCTGGCACCGGCGCCGGCACTCAGTGGCAGGCTGTGTCGAGTGCGCATGGCTGCATGCACTGCGCAGGTGACAGTGCTGGCCATATGGGCTGCGGTGATGGTGTTTGAATGTTAGTATCTGTAATTGCATCTCCCAGGCCTGAGCAGGAGCAGAGGCTAGATTATACTTAATTTCTCAAACTGATGTCAATATCATCATGATATGGGCCCTTTTGAAAGGTCATCTTTGAATTGCTCTGCAGGCTAAAATAAGCAGCAGCATCAATAATCATTTCTCGTCTGTGAAGATCAGCTGGTCAGGTTTCGACTGCCTGTGAGATTGTCATGAATCATGATCGGATAACTTTAGTAATTGTGTTGAAATGTGTGATCAGCGCTGGCAAGGTGAAGAAATCAGCCTGTTACAGGAATAACTCCTGGATTGTCAGTATCAAAGAAGGGCAAGCAGCTTTGAATGCAACCCAGGCAGCGTGTGCAGAAGCACATAGATCATTCATTGATTCAAGAAAACTCATGTCTTTTTGAGATAGAACTCACTTGACTATTCCCAGATCTGTTGCACGTGCACGGCCACATCGATATGGCCTGCTGATCTGGGCAAAAGAATGATATTACTGAGCAATTGACGCAGACAAGCAAAGCCTTCCTAGCGCATTGTCCACGCATACCAAAGAAGGGAAAGCCACAGGATGATGATGCGCATCAACAAGCCCTCTTGACCTAAATCCTGTCCACACACCTTGCCCATGGCAGGACCGCCCGTGCTTGCATCAGAGCACTCCATGGCCCAATACAGGCATGTAGGGTCTTTGAATGCAAGCTGGAACCTTTCCACCTCCAGAGAGACTGAGTTGCTGACAAACCGTCTGAAACTAGGACTCCAATTCTGTATTACTTTTGATATATCGCAAACTGTTCATGACAGCTCGCGTGGATGCGCCCAGCCCAATATGGCAAGAGAACGCATGCAAAGTGGAACTCCTAAAACCTCCAGGCGGCAAACCTTATGCTTGATAGAGGTCATCCTTCTCGACTTGCTTCCGCGACAACTTCCCCTCGCACTCGCTCTTGCCATAGTTCTCTAGCCATGGATATGCCTGCTTCACAACCTGCTTATCATAGGCGTAGGGGAACCCAAACTGCTCGAGCAGCATCTCTCCAGTGTAGCACTCTGCATTCCATGAGGTGTGGGGAAGAAACTTCTGCAAGGACGCATACTTGCGCAGTGCATCCCGAATGTACAGCCGCACATCCTTCATCTGTACATGCTGCGCGAGAAACTGCAAGAACATACGCAGATCATCAGTACTTGCATGCTGAGGTCCAGAAAATCAAAACGCGTGAGCAGCATAACTGACAGATTAGAAGGACAATGTTCTGCCAAAAGGCCTAGAACTGTTGCAAGCAAACTTCCACTGCCAAATTTTCACCCGGATGCAAGACCATTACCTCTTGTCCGGCCTGCCCAATCTCCCAGGGTGCATCTGTGTAGTTTTGGGCGGTCTCCTTCAGAAATCTCCTGCTCTCTGCATCCTTCTCCTGCATTGACTCCTCCTGGCTGCCCTTTTCTATGGCGGCATTCATGCCTTGGACCTGAGAGAGGGTAACATTGCCTCAATATCTCATGCCCAGCAACAAGCGAAATTGATCAATCACAAGGAGCCAGAGACCCCAGCTCTTACCTTCAGGGTGGCGTCATGGCAAAGATCCTTAGAGTCCACTTCGACAAAGTGCACGCCTGGTTGCAAGGCCCGCGTGAAGAACTCAAAGAATTCCATCTGATTGCTCATCAGCACTGACCCACATGCCAGCTTCTGCTTCAGATTGGTGACCCAGGCGTCCGACTCAATGTACATGAGGTACCTGCCACAGAGACAAGAGGGCTTTATATTATCAACACTGAGGTTCCTTCAAAAGAATTCTTTTTACGTCAAGTACTTCTTGCAGATGTTGATGTCCCTTTGAATATTCCGCGTTTGGACATTGCTACATATATTTCAATTCTGCTGAGAACGAATGGAGGTCACCTGTAGTTGCCAAGGTCATGCAGCTGCACTTCTGGCTTTCTAAGGCTGAACAGCTCTGCTTCCTCCTCAAATCCCTCCCTACGCAGCTCGTCTCCACAACGGGCAAACTGCCTCCTGCTCAGCAAACCAATATGATCATCTCTGCAAGATGCCAGAGGCCTGGGATTATGCACACAATCCCATCATTCTGCTGGCTAAACGATGCTGCCCTTTGGATGTTCAACTGCTTTACCTGAGCTCATCCCTTTTTGGATACTCTTTGTCCTCTGTCCTGCCGCGCCAAATGACCTGGGGCTTTCGGCTTGCAATCTCTTTTTCTCTCCATTTCTCCGACAGCAGCTTGAATTGCTTCTCCCATCCAAACAGCAGAAGCCCATCCTCATCTAGGTCAGTGCTCAAAGTGGTCAGTACAGTGAACGCAACTCCTGCCTGTCGCAAGAGATTTTATGCAATTGTACAAGCAGGCAGACATGCAGGAGGATGCTGCCTCTGCAGATTTCAATGCCTGTATGGTGCAACCCCTGCTCACCTACAAGCCTGTGGTACTCATGGCCCCAGTAGGTGTAATCTGGGAAGGGGATGTCCACAAAGCGGGCATGGCTGTTGTAGCCAAACACAGGTGGGGGTGGGGTGTTCCCCGGCTGCTGCCGCAGCATGCAAGGAAAGTCCGACGTCTGAATAACCGCATCTATGTCCGGTATCTGCAGGCAATCACACTTCAATCCTGAGCATCATGTCTGACAATGCGGCTCCAAAATAAGGAATGCATGCGGCATGCAAGCCAGAGAAGCAAACGGAAGTTGTGAGCATGTTGTTATCTGACCTGCCCTGGGTGATGACGCAGCGTGTCCATCAAAGCTAAGATTGCATAAGGAATTTTGCCCTTTGCTGAAAGGCTCCCTGGTCAAACACAGGAGAGAGTAAGTTTTGCCAGACGACAACAATCCTTTTGATGATCCTGAAGACATTCTGGAGACTCTGTGACAAATCAAATATCATCACTCCTGCCACAGACATGTCAAGTGTCTCACCTGCTCCCATTCGAGATGGGTACCAACCACTGTGTCGTTCTGAGATGTGATCCACCCAAAGTGTGCCATTGATGATCTGGAAACGGAAAACCTCCCCAAAGCACTCGCGGTATCGCAGGGCCATCTCAGTGACAGCGCTCTGCAAAACAGAGGAAGGATCAGTCAAGGCTGCACTTGTTGTTGCATACGTCAGGTGCTCAAGTCACTTTGAAAGTTTGGTTGGCCTACCATTTTTATGCCCGTCTTCTCCCACTGAGCAAAATCCTGCTTTATCCATGGCTCGAAGAAGGACTTCTCGGATGCATCTACGACTTTGAATTCCTCCTCCGCCGCTCCAAACGCCCCATGTGCTGCTCCTCGGAGCGTCCGCCTGGTGCTGTGTTTTGTTGGCTGCGATTGTCTGGTGAAGGGGGACTGGAAACTGGTGGAGATGAAGAGGACCAGAAGGAGGACGCTGACCACATTCACAATAGCGGAGCCTCCCCTTAATTGGCACCTGCGTGCCAAAAATTGCCAACCTTCAACTTTAAGATTTTCACCAGATGATTGAGTGGTAATCCGTGCGCAGGGCTGTTATGAAAAAAATGCTGCTGAACAGTCTTTCCAAGTTCAAGCAGTGATTCCTCTGACCCACGGAGTCTCAAAGGCCTCCAATGTTTCTAGATCAATAGCACAGGAAAAAATGGGGTCCGCAAATCTGTGATAGTATCTGAGAATCTGGCACAGCACATTCCAATATACCATGTTTAAATAGCATTGCTGTGCTGAAGGCCATTAATGTGCATCGCGGACTTTGTGCTGTGTCCTGGCCGAGGCCCGTCTCCTGGTCTACTGTGTCGTGGAGCGGTTGCCTTACCGCCGCTGTATCAACTTGCAGGCGGCTGTCAACCCTCCCATCCGCGGCAATCTGCTCTCAGCGGGACTTGCCACCCTCTTATGGAGATGATACGCAGACTAGATCTAGTGTGCTATAGCTTTGCGTGCCCCCCCATCCTTCACGCTCATCGCATCCTCATGCTCTGCGGCGCCCTGATTCTATTTTGAACTATACCTCGCGCCACATCATTCATCATTGTCGGTGTTCCGGTGATCTTCCAGCCGTTCACAGCACGCAAGACCGAACAAAAACCAACATTGGATCCCGATCCCGTGACCCTAGAAGAGGGTCGAAACTCGAAGAGCTCATACCCTTGAGGGAACTGAGTATCACGGGCACTGATACATGCAAAATCTCGGTTGTCTCCTCAGATGCACAGAGCCACATCGAAATGGCGATCAAAAGTCTTCCTCGAGATTGGGAAAATCCGAGCGTATTCAGTCGCAACAAGTGTCGCTCCCACGTACCTTTGCGAGCCCACCCTACTCCAGAATCGGCGTTGCTATACTTTCTGAAGGATCCGAAAGCAGCAGACACTGCCAATTTGCTCAGCCTTAACAGTTCAGAATGGAGCTTTCATCTGTACGATCGCCCTGAAGATGTTCCAGACGCTTTCAGCACTCCTGAATTTGATGATGGGCTGTGGGGCAAGGTGATGACCTCTGCTTGTTCGTTTTTTGGGAGCATATGCAATTTTAGGAGTACGAACATAAAATGATGATGTGTCAATGCAAATCAAGACATTCACAAGGATACTACGAGCGCTAGCAGAGTGGCGCACGGCCACCTTCGTTCTGGCTTCGATGCTTGACTAAAATTCCATTCATATCCGTTTCGCGAGTCTAGCGAGCCACACCTAATCAACGCTGAATCGCGGCTTACACAGACTCCATGTCTTTTTGCAGATTGAAGTACCTGCCAACTGGGAATGCCAGGGGCATGGAACACCCATCTACACGAATTTCCAGTACCCATGGCCCATCACGGCTCCTTTCGTGCCTGCAGAGAACCCTACTGGCTGTTACAGGCTCTGGTTCGATGTGCCATCGGGGTGGAAGGACAGGAGGTGAAGCCCCACATCAAGCTGTATTGCACCTTCACATGCCTTCCGGTTCATTTACATGCATTGTTCGGGCAGAGCAGCATGCACATCTTGAGCATGCTTGGTGTCCTCAGGGTCTTCCTGCACTTTGAAGCCGTCAACAACGCCTGCTATGTCTGGGTGAATGGGCAGCAGCTGGGCTACAGCCAGGACAGCTGCTTGCCAGCGGAATTTGAAGTCACCACTGTCCTGCAGCCCGGCCGAAATCTCCTCAGTGTGCAGGTGCTTCTTTGCAATATCTCCCAATTAGTCTCAAACAGTCTGGATCTACTGGGATCATGGAATGCCGCAGGTTTTGTACTGGTAAATGCTGTCTGCAGGTGTTGCGTTTCAGCGATGGGAGTTACTTGGAGGACATGGATCACTGGTGGCTCTCTGGCATCTACAGGTGAGTGCTCTTACTAGGCACTAAAGGTCACCGTTTCTGTACCTGCCACCACAATTTCAAGAAGCCTAACGGGGTGCTCGCTTGCAGGGATGTCTTCCTGCTCAGCAAGCCAGTCACCCATATCACAGACTTTGTTGTCCGGACTCCTTTGACATTCGATGAGCATGGCGATCTTCAGAGTGCCAGGTAGTGTTTATGTCTTTGCATGCTATGAATGCGTTTTGCAGAGCTGTGTCCAGACAATCAAAGGGATACACGTGTGATATTCACTTGCCATGCTGCAGGCTGCAAGCAGAGGTACAGCTGGTGACCCCAAAGCTGGGCAACTATGCTGATGTGCGCCTGAGGGCAGCTCTGTATGAGGTGAACGAGGACCAGCCCAGTGGCTTTGCTGAGGCAGTTCCGGCAGTGGAGATCGAGATCACAGACCAGGACCACTGGATCTCAGTGGACAACACCATCAGGGCAACCCATGCAGAGGCTGGCGTTGGGGGCCTGGCTATTGTGGGGACCTCTTTCCCACCCTCTCCCTTGGACAAGCAGCTGGCGCGCTCCGTTTGATCAGACTCAGTTGGCTTCTGCTCACCCGTAATGTTTCTCTTTGCTATGCAGGTGGACATTGACATGGCCACAGCTGGCAGGCTGCCGGCGCTATGGAGTGCAGAAGAGCCCAATCTGTACATCTTGGTGCTGTCGCTTGTAACAAAGCAGGGGGAGCACTTGGACAGCGAATCCACACAGGTGCAGCCCTCCATACCTTGATTCGCTTGATTCCAACTGCCTGGCGTCTGCTTCCTTGCCGCGCACTGACATGCATGCATGTCATTCTTTATCTGGTGAGCATGTGAGGGTTGGCATGGCAGGTGGGCTTCAGGGAGGTGGTGATAGAGGGCAGGCAGCTGCTGGTGAACAAGCGCCCCATTCTGGTGAAGGGCGTGAACAGGCACGAGCATGATGAGCGGCGCGGCAAGGCTGTGACTGAGGAGGGCATGCTGGCTGACATCTACCTCCTGAAACAGCTCAACTTCAACTCTGTCCGCTGCTCGCACTACCCAAATGCGCCGCGCTGGTGAGCCTATGCCATCAGAGCTAGGCATTCAATTGGATCATACTTGGAACATACACCTTGCCTGTTACCTAAACACTGTGCCAGACATTTGGATTGCCGACAGGTACGAGCTGTGCAACCAGTATGGGCTGTACCTTGTGGACGAGGCCAATGTCGAAACCCACGGGTTTGATCCGGCACTCAACAACAACAGAGTGGTTCCGGCAAACAATCCGCTCTGGCTGCATGCCATCGTGGACCGGGGCATGCGCATGCTGGAGCGCGACAAGAACCACCCCTCCATCATTATCTGGTCTCTGGGCAATGAGGCTGGCTACGGGCCAGGTAAGCAACTTTCCAGCCGGCGTGGTGCAGAGCACCAGCCCATACGTTGATACCAGCGAAGGAATGTTCATCTTGCGCAGAGACGTTCATTTCTGCCCTGTGCCATTGCAGCGCACCTGGCAATGGCTGGATACATCCGCGCGCGCGACTCATCTCGCCCTGTGCATTATGAGGGAGGAGGATCGCGCACAGCAGCTACTGACATCTTGTGCCCCATGTATGCCCGCATCAACCAGGTGTGGCCCTCCTGCCTCTGGCATTTGAAAATTGGGGAGTAGAGAACATTGACATTGTTTGAAGCCCTTTGCTTCTTATCATACCCTTGATCTTATGCAGATTGAGGCCTGGGCCAATGAGAAAGCAGAGACGCGGCCGCTTATACAGTGCGAGTATGCCCATGCCATGGGCAATTCCAACGGCAACTACAAGGAGTACTGGGAGTCCTTCGAGAAACACCCATACCTGCAGGTATTCCTGCGCTGGTGGATTTACATTAGAAGATGTGCTTGGACTCGTGTGATGACCATTGTTAAGCCTGCGGGCAATGCATAAAGTTTAATGCAGAACCTGCAAGAGAGCTAACTTTGCTGCTCAGGGGGGGTTCATCTGGGATTGGGTAGACCAGGGGCTGCTGCACAAAGTGAAGGACGTGGAGGGCAATGATGTGGAGGCATGGGGCTATGGTGGTGACTTTGGTGATCCCGTCCACGATGCACAATTCTGCATCAACGGCCTCATTTGGCCCAACCGGGTTCCCCATCCTGGTGCCTTCGAGTGTAAGGCCGTCATGGTGAGTCCACACAGCACACCTACACATGCAAATTATACCTTCTTTGCTTTTTAACGTTACTGTGCTTGATAATCACATGATGCGGCCTGATCCTACCGGGGGAGAGGCATAGTGCAGATGCTGTCCTTGCAGCCCTGCAAGGGAGGCTGAAACATGGCAGCTGGTACGGTGCAGGCCCCGGTGTTCTTCGAGCTGAAGGAGAGCCCGAACGGCGGCCTGGGCGGGCTGATAGTGCGCGCCAAAAACAAGAACACCTTCAGCAGTTCGGCCAACCTGCTGCTGAGCTGGCGTGTGCTGCTGGATGGCGTCCCGCTGCTGGTGGGCGACCCTGCCCAGCGCGGACTGGGTGGCTGGTACCCCGGCGGCAGCGTCGCCATTGCACCCCAGGTCCACTCTACAACCCTGCCAAATCTACGAGTGCACTGTTCCTGGGCTCTAATGCAGCTTCTCATGTACCACATGCTCTTGGTTGAGGTTGCTAGACTGCAGAACAGGCTTCTGGAGCTGATGCCAGATGCTGTGCGCAGGAGTGGGCAGAGCTGCGGCTGCCGATAGACTCTGCAGAGCTGCAGGCGGCAGGCGGCCAGGCGTTCGGCGGGATGGGCTTGGGCGCAGCGGAGGTGTTTCTGGAGATGCGCGCACAGCTCAGCACGGCCATGCCATGGGCTCCCATGGTGCGCTGCTGCATGCTTTGCATGCGTTTTGGCACGCATGAGAGTGGCATTGTGAGATGAGCTCTGCCCTGAGCAGATTGTCATTAATTGCACTGCAGGGGCACGTGGTTGCTGAGCAGCAGCTGCTGGTGCCATCCGACTGGATCAGGGACGACGATGACGCCATGCCCGAGCATGCCCCTCCACCGTTGGGGAAGCCACTGCAGTTCACCCAGGAGGAGCGTGGCGGCAGGAAAGTCCATAATGTCACCGGCGCCAATGACCTGCACGTGGAGGTCGGGTCCCCATCATTCTGCAATTTTCCTGGTTGTGTTGCACTAGCAACGTGGACCTCTTGTCATCTTTGCAGCCAGGAAATCATGGGGCTGGGCTATTCAGAAGTGGTGGCAGAGCGCCTCCCGCTTTGCAGAAGGAGTGCAATGTGCAACGCCTGACCCAAGCCTCTTTTATTGTGCAGGTGAACACGCAGACAGGCTCGCTGGACCGGTGGGAGGTTGGGGGCCACTCCTTGCTGGCCCAGGGGGTGACACCCTGCTTGTTCAGGGCTCCTCTAGACAACGACCTGGGTGGCAGTGGCAATACCAGCTTTGCTGCCAGGTAGATGATATGCTATTGCGAGGCTGCTATAGTGAGAGGGCTGTATTTGTTCCATTATGCCTGTAGAGCTCCTTATGAGACATGCCATTAAGGCTCCAATTGATCTGCAAAGGTGGAAGGAGGCGGGCTTGGACTGTCTGGAGGTGGTGGCCGACACAGTGAAATCCTCTGTGCAGCAGATATCAGATTCAGCAGTCAAAGTGGATGTTGAGTATCTGCTGCGGCCCTCAGAGGATGAGGCCCTCAGAGCCGCAGACATTGGGGCGTCTGGTGTCAGTGAGGTGATGAAAGCTCACCATTCCCAGTGGCGGCACACATGAGCATGCTCCTTTTGTCCACCTCATCCATTCTTAGATTGCCATGCTCGCCTAGAGGTGCACATGTGTCAGCTCTGGCCATCACCACGCCAAAGTGTGGGATTCATGCGCAGGCTGGAGGCGCGCATTTCTTGGCCGAGAAGGTGCCAGATGCGCCCAGCGGCGCACCTCAGGAGCACCCGTTGCCGGATGCACCCACTCCATCTGTGGAAGCCGAGGTGGCTGTGGCGGTGCAATACACAGTGCACGGCGATGGCAGCTTGCGCGTGGACTGGCACATCGATGCAAGCCGCGCCCTGCCAGCCAGCCCTCCCCCGCCTCTTTTCTCGTGCGTTCCGTGGCAAGCCTGTCAGAAGATTTTTTTCTTGGGCCCAGGACCCCTTATCAGCTGCATTGTCTCTGCTGCCTAGCACTTGTAGTCCTCCTTGGAAAATGGTCTGTCGTCTGAATCTGAAAGCGCTGATCATGCAGGTCTCTGCCGCGGATTGGAATGCATCTGGGCGTGCCTGCTCAGTTTAGCAGGGTGCACTGGTATGGACGAGGTCCCCATGAGAGCTACCCAGACCGCAAGTATGGGGCTTTCCTGCGCCAGTACAGCCTGGACCATGTGCAGGAGATGCACGTGCCATACATCTTCCCAAGTGCGCACAAGCCCCTGTGTAACTTGCAGGATGCCTTGTACCAAGTGTTGTGATGCCCATCACAAAGCAAATTCAGCTGTGAAGCCATGAGCATGGGTAATGTTGGTCTTGGGTAATGTTGGTCTTTAACAGGTGAGAATGGTGGAAGGGCGGACACACGGTGGGTGAGTCTGAGCGATGAGGATGGGGTCGGGCTGGCAGCTGTCACTCTGAGCGATCCCTTTCAGATGAATGCCTCGAGGTGTGAGGGCATGCCTGCCACTTCTCTATGATTTTTCTGATTGGGCCACAATTGCAGCTATCACAGAACTTGACCATGTTTTGTGTGCGTGTGCAGGTTCAGCATTGCCAACCTGATGGCAGCAAAGCATGACTATGAGCTCAGTGCCGATCCCTTCACCCACTTGCACCTGGACCACCGCCACATGGGAGTTGGTGGAGATGACTCCTGGTCACCCAGCTTACACAAGGTACTGGTGCAAATGCTTCAACGGTGTGCTGAGGGATGCTGCTTTCCTTTGCTGCTTGTGGCAACATTTATATGCACTGGCAGAGCCTTGATAAAGATTGTGATGTTGGATTGTCCTGTGCAGGAGTATGCTGTCGAGCCTGGAGAGTACAAGTTCTCTGTTCTGCTAGCGCCTGTGCTGCCCAACAAGGAGGTCACAGCTCCGGAGACAGCTGCAAGCTTGTGGCGGCAGCAAGTGATTGATCATTTTCTGGAAATAAGGTGCAGGACTACTGTCTAGTCTGGGGAAGGAGAGCCAGACCTGTTGAAACAGCATACCAGACCCAGTTTCATGATCATTATCATGATGTCATGTCGACAGCATGAAGGAAAGAGGAAAGCAGTTGATCGCCGTGCAGAGGGACATGCGTGATCTCATGGATGCATGTGTTGATGTTGTTATACCGAGTGAGCCTGGAGTTTCCTGTTGTTGATGATAGAATATATCCTTACATTGCCGACTTTTTGAGAGTTCAGCGCCGGCGGATTTTAGAGTGTGATACAATGCTCAGAATGTGTCACCGATTCCCATGCGTTGCCCATGCTCGCTGTTGTATCTGTACCACTATTAGTATGTAAAAAGTAATTCACAAGACAGCATGCTCATGCAATCGACAAGCACTGAACAGCAAATACATGTACAAGTCTTGTGAAGCACTATCGATCGATCAGGTCAGCACAAGATGACAAGTCTGCTGCCATATGCATACCCAACATTGCAAAAGGACAGGGACAAGACATTTCATTGTTGGACATGTCAACTTCGCCAGCCGTTTCCGCTCTGATCAGAATGCCGGCCTTATAATTTTTGAAAAAGAATATTTGCATGGTGTTGCGTGCAGCCACTGGCAATGACTCAAGCGTCCCGATTAAGAGACTTACTTGACAGATGCGGAGCTAGTCTGGACAGTCTTACTGAGGCCAAGGGCATAGCCTGGCAAAATATTCTTTGCCATCAACACGGTGTAAAGCCCACATGATGTCATGCCATCTGCGAACATGCATGCCATGCCCAGAGGATGTGACCCCTTGAGAGCTCATTTGGCTCTCCAGGACTCCAGCCTAGTCTCGGTGCCGGTGATGGGCCCTCCTTCTTTCAGCTGCGCCAAAGAACACGTCTAGGAGGTACACAAAAAGAACACCTGGAGCATAGGAAGCACATTGTCAGACTACCACAACAGCCATGGTGACCTTGTGTTTGTGAAGACAACACACAACAGGGATCGGCAGGTCCATTTGCAGATGCCGCATTGACGGTGCGGACCTAGAGTGAGAGGTACGCCCAAGATCCCCGCGACAATGACAAGGGCGCTGTACTTCTTCTCCTCGTGAAGATACTTGACGAGGATCTTGAATTTGGCTGGCAGTCTACACCCACAGTGGCAGTGTCACAAAATGTTTCATCTCTGGCTGGATCACAAGAACATGCCAAAGAGGAGCAGTGGATGCAGGCACACCTCACAAAGATGGCAAAAGCTCGGCCAAACAAAGAAGTTGGTGATTTGTAGAATGGCACGGGCTTGACATCAAGATATTCTGTCAAAGCAAAGCTCTCCAGCTGTACTGCACAGCAGCTTTGTCAGCACAACGATGCAAAACATGGCAAGCGCACAGAAATCCTGCATGCCATTGGAGGCGCGTATCAAAGTTGATTTTACCTCTTGAAGGGTACGAAGTCCCGTGTATGCGCGTGTCTCTGCACCCTCCACTAGAAATACGGAGGGGAATGCCTCAACTGAGAAACGCTTCATAAGACCCTTCTCCTTCGTGCCGTCCACCTTGCGAAAACGTCCAAAGGGTCAGATCGCTATTTAGGCATGGGAGTTGCACTGGTCAGAATGCAAACTCAACTAACCTTGCCAACCATGACGCGCCCGTCCAGACGTTCGGCCAAGGCTATCCATACAGGTTCCAGTGCTACGCAATGCTTGCACCTGCGCAACCAAAAATATTTATTGTGTGATGCAAGAAGATTATGATGCCGTTGAACAAAGCTTTTACCAACAGGATCTGACCATGGTGCATAGATGTCGATGATCCACCGCCTCTCGCCCGCCACCAGATCGTCAAAATTTGCATCAGTTAATACAACCACATCTGCTAAAGTATGTCTAAAAATCAAAAGAAAGAAAGTCGCCCTCACAAGAATGTGCATAATCAATAACTGTCTCTGAAAAAGAACAAACAACGGTGCAGGGCAATCAGAGAAAAGGTAGGGCTGCACAGATGCTATCAGAATGGCAACAAATCAAGACTTCCAGAAAGTTATGGTTTCCAGTGGGAAGCTGTCTTCTTGTTCGGTCCCGCCAATTTTTTGGTGGAGCTCGAGGTCCCCCCGGGTCCCCCGCTGCGCGCACTGTACCCCCAAAGCAAAACTGACTCTCAATTTCAGATCTTTGTCACGTTGAAAAGCAGCAAGACTGTATGCATGTCATCTGGCAGAATGCAGCAAATCTCTGTCCTTCATATGTAGCGTTACAGAGCGCCAGTCTTCAGAGAACAAGAGGCTCTACCTAGGACTTTTTGAAAGCGAAACAGGAGTGCTCGACGAAGACGCAGACCCTGCCGGCAGGGCGGCCTATAAAGCAAGCCGGATGTCAGATCAAGAAGAAGAAAAGATCCTGTCAGATGCCAGAAAATTGCCCCTCAGCGAGCGTGTTGCCCACAAGAGCTGGAAGGCAAGAAGCGAGGCCTATGACAGCGTTGCAGCAGCCTGTGAGAGGGCACTGAGTGAAGAAGATGAATGCTTCGCAGAATATGGTGCGGATAGGGCTTCAGTCAGGCTGTGCATAGACCCCTCCTTTGCAGACTTGTGTCATCTTGTGAATATAGTCTGAAACAAACTGAGTGTGCAACATGGATGCAGCCCCCCTCCTTGGCAAGGCTGCTGCTGATGCAAATGCTGCGGCATTGGACAAGGGGCTGGCAGCTATCCTGGCCTTCCTTGGGCGCTGCAGTGAAGCTCATGCAGCCAGGTGGGAACCTTGCCAGTGGTTCTCAGTAACCTCCTAACGCCTGTATTCGACAATCAACATGTTGCGTTATTACCGGTGCTATCTTGCAGGGTGGCGGGACCAATCTGTGCAGCCATTGGTAAACAGGGCCTCAAGCAGCGCCCGGGCACTGTGAAGAGATGCACAGAAGTCTGCATCGCTCTCATCGAGCACGAGCAGGCCGAAGGAGTGGTGGTGCGTCCCAGGAGTGCTTTAGATACTGCTGATTGGGGTATAACGTTCATTCTGTGAGCTCTGGATTCTTCTGGAATGACAAGTCTGCTGCTCAATCCAGGAGCATATCATCAAGGCATTCAGCAACAAGACCCCAAAAGTGGTTGTTGCTGCATTGGATCTGTTGACGCAAGCATTCAGGTGAGATGCAGAAAATTGACCATTCTGTAAGCATTGCCTTGCATGTTGGCGCACCAATGAATGACCTGATGATCAATGATTCACTGTTGCAGCGACTTTGGGCCAAAAGTGCTGCAGCCACAACCAATCTTGAAGGCGGTGCCTAGCCTGTTCGAGGCAAAGCAGGTGCCCGTGCGAGACGGTGTGAAGAAGCTGACGGTGAGATCTTACTTTTCAGGAATTTCGCCTTTATTTCATCAGCAGAGTTTGCAAAGGCCTCTTTCACACCAAGCAGTGATATGAAAGACTTGGAGAGTCAAGGGCAGTAAAGTCCCCGAAATGCATCACAGGTGGAGATGGCTGGCTGGTTGGGACCAGATGTCGTCAAGTCCCTCTTGCTGGACAAGATGCCAGACATGATGCGGAAGGACACAGAGAAGCTGGTTGAGGAGGCTGGCACCGGCGCAAGAAAGCAGCCGCAGCGTTTCACACGGAAAGAGGCCGTCAAGCGAGCAAACGCTGCACCTTCTGCTGCTGCCATTGTGGGGGTTGCAGCTGCTGCCACGTCTGGACATTCAGGGGCTGCTGAAGCGGATGCAAACGACATGGTAAGCATATTCCAATGTGCTGGATATATTGTGCTTCTTATCCAGACAAAAGTAGCTGCGTGCCATCCAGATGGCTTCACTACATCACCGGTCAAAGTGGAACTGTGGATGCGGCAGGGGGTGGATGCCTACGAGATTGCTGAGCCAGTGGAGGTCCTTGGACGTCTGGACAAGGCCTTCTGGGAAGGCCTTGCATCAGCGAAATGGTCTGAGCGCAGAAATGCCCTACAGAGCCTCAAGCAGCTGAGCAGCTCTCCAAAGCTTGCGCCAGGCGACTATGCAGATGTCGTGCGCGAACTCAGAAAGGTGGCCAGCTTTTCAGTATGACCCCCCTGCCAAGGACAGTCTTGAAAATTTCCTTAATTACAAATGTAAGCTTGTTTGTTGTGCAGGGCTTTAACTGAGTAGCTGTTTCCACATGCAGGTCATTGTCAAGGACAGCAACGTCGTCTGTGTGGCAGAGGCAGCAGCGTGCCTAGGGAGCTTGGCCAAAGGCTTGCGCAAAGAGTTCTCCAGTACAGCGCGGGCAATGTTCCCAAACCTGCTGGACAAGCTGAAGGACAAGAACTCAGCCGTCTGTACGCAGAGCTCCCAAGCACTGGCTGACTTCCACAGGCATATCTCTCACGAATCTTTAGCTTGAGATCAGGCAACTTCTGAATGTTATGGCAGATGTGATCACACACCCAGGCGGGAGAGGAATAAAATGCGGGTGATTAAAAACTTGCTTGAATTGTGACAGGTACTGCATTGGTCTGGCAGATGTTGGTGAAGACTTCACGGCTGCTGTTGGACACAAGAATCCCAAGCTGAAGTCAGAGGCCATCAAGCTGCTTCAGGTTTGCCTTCGTCATTGCAGACGAGCCACGAGAGCAACGTGTTTGTCTTTCAACTCGCTTACCCATGCTCTTAACCCCATGGCATGCTCAAGATGACCTGTGCATTGGGCAGAGCTGCATTGAAGCTTCTACCAGGGATGCCGCAATGAAGGCGCATGCACAGATTCTGCCAGCTGTCGCCATGGCGGCAAATGACGCTGCGCCAGCAATCCGCGAAGCAGCTGCGCAGGTTTTTGTGGCGTTTGCTTTCAAGGCTGGATCGATGAAACCTCTTGAAAAGGTGTGACAATGCTTCACAAATGCCCATGCTCTTGTGACAATATTACTGCTACCCTTGCACAAGGTTGCATATAGATTTCCCCAATCTGCTTGTGTGTCATACATGCGATGTGGTTGTCATATGGGGCATGAAAGTTCCTCCAATGGCATGTTTGGCAATGCAGTACATGGACAAACTGGACGACAGCCGCAAGAAGAGGCTGGAGGACATGCTGGCTGCTGCACGCTCTGGTGGAGCGCGACCTGCCCAGGCCGCTGCCCCTGCCCCATCTTTGAGAAGCAGCCAGGTAGGATACTCTGTTCCGCTGTCATGCTTGTCTTACAGTGCAGACAGAGGAAGACTTGTCACCCCTCACAATTGACCTACAGCACTTTTGTCTAAGGAATTTTGTGTGTACATCCAGAGCATCAGAGATCCATCCTTGCCAAAGCCCTTGTCACCCAAGGACACCAACTCCCTCAACTCTGGGAGATCGGCTGCTGCAAGGAAGCCTGCCAGGCCGGCTCAACCCGCACAAGCCAGCGAGAAGGTCATAGCAGATGACGACGACGCTGGATTGCAGGTAAACCCTCCCAGCGTGCAAATGACCCAGCTGCATGTTGGGAGTTTGCGATGAATGGATGCCTCTGCTCAAGAACAATTTGGTGGTTTGACCATGACAAGTACGCTGTCATGCAGAGTGGAGCACTCTCACGTGCTGAGGTGGAGGAGAAGATGATGTTACTGGTAGGAGAGGACATTGTGAATCGTCTGAAGAGCAGCAACTGGAAGGAGCGGCTGGCTGCAATGGAGGACCTGCAGTCCCGCACCCGGGACTGCAAGGAGAACCTGGACGCATCCATGCTCATACAGGTGGTCAGACTGTGGCATGTACTCTTGTAGATCTGTTGCAAAATAATGGGGGTCCTCCTAGGGTGTTGTCAGTTACACATCTTTTTACTGCATCTCTGGCAAGGAAACGCAACAGAGGAATTGACTTACAGCTGCATTCTGAGAGGGTATTGCATGCATACAGGGCATGTCCTTCCTTCCGGGCTGGAACGAGAAGAACTTTCAGGTGCTGGGCAAGGCTTTTGAGCTCATCAACCAGCTGGCCGGGAGTGATGCAGCCATTTCCAAAAAGGACGCATTCCTAGCGGTTGTGGGGATGGTGCCCAAACTCTCAGACAGCAAGCTGAAGAGCCCTGCGTTCGGCGCCCTGTCCGGTCTAGCTGAGGTTGTGGGCCCCCAGTTCATCTGCGCCCAGCTGCACAAGCAGGCATCAGGCCAGAAGAACCCCAAGGTACCCTCCATGTGTGATTTCCAGACAGTCTAAAGTCTGAAATTTCCCCTGTGAGGCACTTTTCTTTCTGTGGTGGAAGAATGTGTGTCATGGCCGTGCAGGTGCTCAGTGAATCATTGGTGTGGATGGCACAAACCATTGAGGACTTTGGGCTCTCCACCCTGGATGTCAAGCTGCTCATCGACTGGATGATCGCCGACCTGGGCAGCAGCAATGCTGGTGTGCGCAATGTCGCGATAGCTCTGTTGGGAGTGGCCCACAAGCAGCTGGGGCCTGGTCTGGTGCCAATGCTGAGTCAGCACGTGAAGCCTGCTCTCATGACATCCCTGAACGAGGCCTTCAAGGCCAATCCGGTCACCAAGGTACGCTGCAGAGCCAATGTTACTGGATGAAGACATGCTGGGACCGGTTTACTACGAGAGACTTGCGTTGTGCATCTTCATCCCTGGCTTTTGCGCGTGACCACAATTTTCGGTGGGTCAGGCTGTCAGTACTTGATAGGATTCCGTTGCTGTCACAGGTGGTGCCTGTGCGCAAAGTGCGTGGCAAGGGTCCGACCGCTGCAAAGAGCCGAGCGTCCGCGCCTGCAGCAGCTTCAGGCAAAGCAGGGAAGTCGAAGGAGGTGGCAGAAGCGGCTGCTCCGGATGACCTCTTGCCTCGCACTGACATCAGCGCATCCATCACTTCAAATCTGGCAGATAGATTTGTCAGGTGTGCAAATTGCGACTCCATTTGCTTCTTCCCTCGACAATACAGTATCAAAGCATTGATAGGGAGATCATCGCCCAATCTGAGTGCCTCGAGTGTCCTTGCAGTGCCAAGTGGCAGGAGCGCAATGCAGCTCTTGAAGAAGTGGAGGGCGTACTGAAGGCAGCAGGCGGGCGCATCCAGCCCTCTGTCAGCAATCTTGTGGCCCTGCTGAGGGTGAGACGCATGATTTGAATGAGAAATATTTTCCTGGTTGCAGTCAATATAAGTGTCTGCCCATCTGCTACATGTATCTTGAAATGTGATCACAAACTCACGTTGCAGGCACGACTGGGTGACACAAATGCAAACCTTGTGGCGCGCACCCTGCTCCTAGCCGGAGAGGTAGCAAAGGCCATGGGACCCGCATGGGACCGCAGCGCGCGGGAATTCCTGAAAGCAGCCCTGGAAGGGTTGGCTGACAAGAAGAAACAGGCAAGCCTTGCGGCTGCCAGTATTGAGATCAAGCACATTCTCAAGGCTGCTGCCATTAGCAACTCGCCACATCAGTCAAATGCGATACAACCTTTTGCATGCAGGTGCGCGATGGTGTTGTTGCACTGCTGGAGGCCTGGGTGCAAATTGTGCCGGCAGAGCGCGTCTTCTCACCTCTTGCAGACTACCTGAACAGCCCTAAGGCTGCCGGGGCTGAGGGGAAGGTGCACAGTTTCCCAATGCACAGTCTTTCGCCATTGTCTGTAACGTTTTCAGACTTCATACTGCAGCCCACTGCAGCATATGCAAGCCTGCGCTCCAGAGACAAATAAAACGCACGTGCAGGGAGCTGTGTTGCGATGGGCAGCAACTGTGGTCAAGGATGGCAAGGACAGCAGCTGTGTTGAGGCAGCGATCCGCTTGGCCACCTCCGGGGCGCTTGACAAAAGTGCAGATGCTCGTGAAGCCGGCAGCGCGCTCATGCTGACCCTCCTGCAGGTTATTCCTGCAGACCTGATGCTTACCCACATTGCAGTGATGCTCCAGTGGCAATCCTTTCAACCAACCTCCCTGGAACGTTCCTCCTACAGACACCAATGGCACGGTGGTCTATGTGGCATGCAGGTGCATGGGCGGGCTGATGTCACTCAGGCAGTGAACAGTCTCAGCGGAGCCACCAAGAAAGCAGCCAGTGAGGCACTGCAGAAGGTCTCAAACAGCAAGGAGGGCATGGCAGTCCCTGAAGTCTCAGCAGTGAACTCCTATGCGATTGCTGTCTCCTGCGAATCATCGCCTACCGAGCATGGCAGTCGCCCACCGTCAAGATCTGGCCCTTCTTCGACAAGCGTAAGTCCAGCAGCTTAAAATCCTTTACCTAATTTGGGTGCTCTCTGTCTGGCTCATGGCCCACTGCGCTCTGTAGAGGTTCTGACACGCCCTATAAACCCGCAGGTTGCCAGTTCTCGCACGCACAAGGCTGCCCTGCCATCGGGCCCTGAGAAACCACGTGCCACAAAGAGGGGGTGGCTGGCTGTGAGCAGCAAGAAGGAGGAACGGGCCCGCAAGTGAGTTTTTCTTCAATCAGCATTGCTATTTGACAGAATGGTCTGGGAACACACTGTTGCCTGCTTGATGAAGCTGAGCATCTGAAGTCGACACTTCTGCAGGCACCGAGGCAGGTTTGGGAAGTTTGAGCCACCCAGGGAGGACGAGGAGGAGTCGCTGGAAGCAGAGCTTGCGCCCCTGGCTTCAGAGCCCTTGCGGTGAGATCTGAGATCCTGTGGAAGACTTCAGGCTGGCAGCATAGCTAGTGTGTGCATGCAGCAATGGCTTCATGAGATGGGCAATGTTGTCCTGATCTCCCTGATGTGGCATGCAGGGGTCTGCTTTTTGCCAAGGATTTTCAGAAGCATGTTGAGGCTGCTGACATGATCATTGCTGAGCTGTCGGCCACATCAGAGGAGAAGGAGGCGGTGCTGTCCTGCCTAGACCTGCTGCTGCGGTGGGCGGTGATCCGTCTGTGCGATCCGCGCGGCAACACCACCAGCCTGCTCAAGGTCTTGGACATGTGCAAGGCCCTGCTGGAGTTCCTGGACACCAAGGACATGCAGCTGTCGCAGATTGAGGCGGCCTGCTTCTTCCCTTGCGTCGTGGAGAAGGCCGGTCACAACAATGTATGGTGCCTGATGGACACTACTGAAAGAGATGACTGACACCCTTGTGCACCTTTTTTATACCATTGCCATGTGACACCCTTCAGCGGACCGTCAAGAGCAGATGTGGTATACATAGCACCCACCATGTCTGCACTTCCATGCAGGATCGCATCAGGGCGCAACACAGGGAACTGCTGCATGTGGCGCAAAGGGTGTACCCAGTGCCGCGCCTCATTGAGTTCCTGGCCCATGGATTGTCATCCAAGAACTGGCGGACGCGCGTGGAGTGCACAGAGGTGCTCAGTGATATCCTTGCGCTGGAGGGTCTGTCGGCCTTTGAGCGCAGCAAGGAAAAGCCGTTCCCAGCCATTGCACAGGTAATCTCATCATCCACAATCACGAGGCTGAGGGTCTTGAATGCTTGAATCTGCAATTTCCTTCCCTGAGGCCGCCATGCCTTGCGAACACCGTCAAAGGATGCGTGCATGAGATCCATAATGATCGCTAAGATGGAGCGGATCCTGACAATCGTGGCTCTTTGCTCAGATGGTGTCCGAGCGGGACAGGGGAGTGCGCGCAGCAGCTTTGAATATTCTGGAGAAGCTGTACCTGTTGACAGGTTCTGCAGGCACCTGGGCGGTGCTGGGCCAGCTGAGTCCTCAACAGCACTCGCTCATAGAGGAGCGCCTGAAGTACAAGGACAAGCAGGACACCCCAGCAGCTGATCCAACCTCCTCATGGTGAGGTTCAGCTCCTCTTGCTGCTTGAAGGGCATGTCCCAAGTCCACTCTAGAATATGGAGGGCTGTAGAAGTGATTGCAGTTCATTCAAGACAATGTGTCCTATAGAATCCCATGAAGGAGGAATGAGTCCTCGCACCATCTAGATGTCATATAGACAAGTGGATCATTGCAGTCGCTCCACACTGAACGTCGTGCAGCTGCATCAAATGTGAATGGACCGGCTCACTGATGTGGTTTGTGATTGAACAGGGTGGGCAGCCCGCATGAGGCGACCGCAACCCCGCGCCAGGGGACGCACCTTGCACGGTCCAGCATGCCCACCCCTGTACCCAATGCCACTCCCATGCCCCGCTCTAGCGTGCAGCAGGCACCCTCCATGGCAATGGGCGAGACCCTCACTCCGCTGGCCCCAAGCCTGCTTGCAAGACGCCAGGAGGCTGGTGCGGATGCACAGCTGGCCAGATGGGAGAATGGCATGACTCTTCTGCAGCAAGAGGATGAGGAAAAGGTGAGATGTCCTACCTGCTGATGGTAGTGCGACATACTCGATGCAAAAGGCCTTATAGGACCAGATCCTGACGAACCACTGCTGTTAAGTGATGTCAAGAATCATGTGAGGATCCTGTGCATTCCCATGAAATGCAGGCAAGTTTGGCCAATAATTGCGACACTACTGTCTTAGATGTGTGCTGTGCTGCGCTTCAGTTTGTGGATGGCATGAAGATCCTGTTATATGACCTCATGGATGTCAACAAACAAATGGAAAAGGGCAATGAGATGCCGGAGGAGCGTGTGCTTTGCCACTATGCATCATGCGCCAGTCAGCTGGTGATGGAGCTGGTCTGGAAGGTGCAGAAGGTATGTTCATATTGCAGGTAAATTGCTTTATATAAAGCAAAGAGTGCCCTTGTCTGTTCACTGAGATTCTTTTCAAGAACCTGCATTCCTGTCCGCTAATTAAATAGGTCCTGATGACAGGTGTTTGGAGCAGCACAGGAGGACAATGAAGGTGTAAGGAGGTTGTGCACATACACTCTGAGCACCCTCATGCAGGTTGGCTTCCTGCACATGTCATTGTACTGCTCCCCAACCAAACCATTATTTAAACGACCATCGCTCAGCACAGGACAACATGGACACACAACAGTCAGGACGTTGCAGTGCCAGCGCCAAATCTACTGTGGCATGTTGATCATGATCATGTGGTGTGGCAGGCTTTTGAACTGCCCAGGCTGGCTCTGGCTGTCCCGCTGGTGCCCCTGCGTGAGCTCATCAAGGAGCTCCTCCTGCGGCTGATGGACCCGGGCACCAGGGAAGTGCCCACTTTCACACACATCCTGAAGGGCTTGAATGTCCTCATGCTCAAAGTCCTGGAGCATGCGGACCAGTGAGTGCTTCTTCACCTCCTCTTGACATGTTCAACACATTATGTTCCTCTCCCTCTGTATATTGCATGCAATGCAGGACACACTGTTCCTATTTGCTGACAATTTGACACGAGACTTCCAGAGATCAGCCTCATTGTCATTTTTGCCTTTGTCAGGACGCTGGGAATCTGTGCTCTCATCGAGCTCCTGAACTACAAGAGGGAGGGCAGCACAGTGGAAGAACAGGCAGCATTTGCTGACCTGGTTGTGAAGTGCCTCCTGAAACCTACAAAAGCTCTTGATGCCAAGATCAAGGTAAACAGAGCACATGGCTGGAGACTAACCAACATCTCCGGAAAGGATCAAAGTGCACAAGAAATCAAGCCAGTGGAATTTCCTGGAACTGCTGAAGCCTGACCAGCAGGAGCTTTCTGCAGGTTTTGGATCTGCACCAGGTCTTAATGACTCTGCACCAGTTCTTCGAAAGCCTTGGCAGCAACGAGATCAAGCGGCGGGGAGTGGGGGAGGACAAGCCCTTGCGCATGGCTAAGACCCTGCTGCACGAGCTCTGCAAGCGCGTGGTGCGTCTGCCTGTGCATCATGCAGTGCGCGCTCGATTCTGTCGGGAGGTTTCAGCTAACAAGCAGCATCACAGTTTCCTGATTGTTTTGGAATGACCTTGTCCAGGGACACCAGATCCTGGACTACATGCCGGTCGTATCTATTGACTGCCGGCCTGATGAGTTACCCATCATCCACCAGTATGTCCAGATCAACCTGAAGACGCTGGTAGTGGCCCAGGTCCTGAGCCCTCAGAGCATGCCAGCTCTGCGTTCGGTGAGTAGGACGCATCTTTGATCCCAGTGAAATTTGAGTGCTTGCCCTCTGCAGACAGCAGTGCTGGCCTGTCATGCACATTATAGTGAAATTTGTTTTTGCAGGACAAACGGAGCTTTGCTGGGGAGCAGACTGCTGTGTCCATGTCTGAAGAGCCTTCCACAGTGGCGCCCACCATACCAGCAAGGCAGCCCCTCCGTGCGGGCAACAGCCGACTGGACACATGCGGTCCAGCCTCAGTGGGACTCCCTGCCCCCAGTGGGGACGCACGCCCCTCAGCGCAGTATGTGCCGAGTGGCGTGCAGCGTTCAGCCACTGCACTGCCCTTCAGAGCAGCACCTTCCGCCTCAGCAAGGGATGCAGACATCCAGAACCAGCCCAATAATGTCCCTGATGCAGCAGCGCACGTTTTGAATGCAGGCCTGAAGGTGTGCTGCCGCTTCTGAACACATGCATGTGTTATCTATGCATGCAATTTCCCTGTAAGCTTCTTTGTTTTCTGTTCGTTCCTCCTGGGAATTAGTGCTGCATGGAATTACAGGAAGCACTGAACAACTTTGCCTTGTGGTGATTTCAGGCTGTTGGCAGCAGCAATGTGAGGTCAGCTTTGGCGGAGATCTTCAAGAAGATTGGGGACAAGAAGGCGTCTGACCAGGGGCTGATGGAACTCCACCTGTTCCGCCTGAAGAATCCGGACGTGGACATCAATGCGCACCTGGCCAAGACCTCCTCAAACTTCAGGGCTTACATCGACAATGGACTGAAGAAGGCTTCCAGGAATTTTCCGGGGGGAGACAGCGGTGTGAGGGCTTCTGCTATAATATCACATGCTTTGTGACACCAGGAAACACATTAATTCATTCACCCCTTGACCAAGACTGTCTTGACACAATCCAGCCTCTTCTCATTAAGGATACTCATAGATTGATGGACATTGTCACATGGCGAGTAGCCTTTTCAGGCTAGCAACTTAGTGTATTGTATACGGCTGTTGCAGTCCAGCAGCCTGCCGTGGAAATGGAGCCCAGTCAATCTGTGAGGGGAGATGGGACCCCGCAGACTCCGCGCACTTCAAGCGTTGAACAATTGCGGTAAGGAACCTCACTGTGGCACGACCTGTAATAAGTCTGGTCTGGGACACTTGCTGTGTGCATGTCTGTCTTTCCACAATCCCAGCATATAAGCATATAATGTGCTGTACTGCAGGGCGCGCATGCAGCGGCTCAAGTGCAGCCCTGCATCATCGTGAGAACAACCAGGGAGACACTTTGGTTCATGTGTCGTGGGAAAAGCCGCTCACATATGCCAAAAGAGTCAATATGTGTATGTGCCAGATTTCATGATCATTATGTGTTATACAGTAACCCAGATCTGTCTGTCAACTCTACTTAGGTACCACTGGTGGGAGGTTTGAATTTTGACAACCTGTATGGTATTGAAGAAACATCAAATGAATTATCTCGGATTTGAGATAGTACTTTGAGAACTGTACACGGCTGTTGCTCAATATGCTCGTAGAAACTTTCAGACTTCGAAGATTCATGATGAATTCAATCAAAGATTTGAAAGGCATTCCATGGCATCATGCGTCACACGTGGCATCATGCATCGTATACTGTGCAAAGTGGGGGCCAGGACCGGGGCATGGAGATGTGCATATGGGCGCATGCCTGCACCGCATGCAGGGCCCCACTGGGCAGGCTTAAGCTTGCGCTGGCACTTACAGCGAGCCAGTGCTGCAGCCGGCAGCTAGCGCTATTTGTTGGCATGCCATGTTTTGACAAGGAAAGCGGTGTTGGTAGCATGATGCAAGGCAACAAGGATGAAAGGGCGAAATTTTCACCCCCAATGTCCTTCTCAAGGTCCTCGATTCTGCGATTCCTACATGCACATGCGGAAGCTTCCTGGAACGTGGAACCTGTTGGGGGTGAATTGCCTTATCCTCGGCGTCAAACACTCCCGGATGTACATTTGCAAGGAGCAGATAAGCATTTGCCTAGGGCAACCTCGACATAAAGCATGGCAACCTCACTTGCGTCAAAGACGGCCTCTTACACCTTGAAGCCTTTCGACTCGCAGGCCAGGTCGGTTAGTCAGGATTGATCTCTATTTTGACTTTTTGTCCTGGACTGGATGTTCTTTTACGCAGAGTATTGACGGTTGCAGGAGAATTCCTCGTCAAAGGCGCCATGAAGCAAGGACATGCGCTCTTGCTGGCCAGGTGCAGCATTACTGACCAAGCTCTGGAAAGAGCAAAAGAATTGATATGAAGCCCACGAATGCGCGCAACTTCTCCTCTTTGAGCATGTCCTATTTTCTGAAATGAGTGCGAGAAGATTTGCAGAAACTCAATGGCGTTCCAAGCACGTCCTCCTCCTCACAGTGCAAAAGGCCCAGGACTGATTCTGCGAGCCTGGATCGCAGGATGAACATACGTGGCTGACCCGCCGTCAGACTGCGCTTGGAGCTTTTGTTGCAGGAATTTCACTGCTGCAAAGCTCGCAAGCAAACGCATTTCTTGGCATTGGTGAGCCTTCCAAAGAGGAAATCTACAAGGAAGACACGGTGAGCTGAACTAGATTCTCATTATGTCTCAAGATGCCCATTTATGGTAGGGTTGCTATGGATGTCTCCTTTTGAAGTCTATCTGGGTAGCCAAACCTTGTTTGATCTGTGCAGGCCAACATTTTGAAGGATGTTGGAGCAGCCCTGTCTTTGGACAAGGGTGATCCTACTAAGGAGGATGCTATGAACAATGTGCGGAAAGAGACAAATGCCTGGGTGGCAAAGTACCGCCGAGACAACAAGTTTGCTGGCAGGCCATCATACGGGTGAGCTGGCGGCTCTGGTCCGAGCCTTGTTTTGTGTTTACATGCCTGCTAATGTGAATGCATCTCACAGCCTGAGTGAGTGTGTGCTTCTGCAGGAACACTTACTCGGCACTGAATGCCCTGGCCGGACACTTTAACAGTTTCGGGCCTACTGCACCACTGCCAAAGAAAAGGCTGGAGAGGATTCAAAAGGTGGTACCGTATCGAGCACTTTTCTTTGCCGATGATATGTTGGCAGAAAGCATGCAGCCACCAACCAGAAGGTCAATGTCTTCACGAGCATATACTGCTCGCACAGGAGTTGGAGGATGCAACGCGGATGCTGGGCCGAGGACGATGATTGCATGCGTGCATCGTTGTGGTTGCACGGTCCTGCAACGCACTCATTGTTCTCCTGTGGAGATGTCAGCTAAGAGAGAGCACGCATTGCTATTTGGGGTTGCATACTGATCGTTGCGATTGCTACCAAGTCAGATATACGGCCCTATGCATGATGTGCCATAACGCTTGCGTACTTCATGCTTTGCTAATATGGGTATGACTTGCACATACAGAAGAATGTAACTTGTGGCACCAAGAAATGCAAGATTAGTCTCGATCCCGAATTCGTTCGAGCAAAGCTTACAATGATGGTGTGATGGCCAGAGGCCTCATGACCTCAGGGGCCACCATAGCAACCAGTTTAAATTTTCTAGCTTGAGCTATAGCTTTACACATTTACGTACAGCTGGCTTCAAGGATTTAAGTCCTCATCTGGCGGGAATATGTCCTGCCGCGCCTGGCCGTGCTTGTCACGCAGCGCTCGTGTGGGAATGAGGTCACCATTGTCATCTTCGCCAAGAAACAAGACTGTCTTCATGGGGTGGTCAAACAAATCCGCTCCCTTCTCAGACTCCCAGGTGCTTGGCCACTGCAACATGCATTCTCACTTTTCTTGTCTGTTTGGCGATGGACAGCGACTTGCATCTCACAACAGATCGAGCCAGGCAGGCACACCTGCGGCGCCAGCAGTCTCTCCTGGGGAACATAAGCAACTGGCGGTGTGGAACTGTTGAGTGGCCAATCTCTGACATCCACAAGCAAGTGATAGAAGGGTTGAAGGTCCCCAAACTGCAGATTGTTAAAATCTGCAGCCGCCTTCCAGTCATCATCCTCACAGCACCCACCATCCCATCTGCACAGCAAATATTGTTTGAGGTCATTCAAGGCAGTTAAGCTGCTCAGCACAGGCTAAACAAGCAAAGTGCACGGGGCAAACAGCCACGCAGTTGTAAAACTACAGACAGCCAGGAAGCCAAGCTAAGCAATCCCCATGGCCACATTACCCATACACCACAGCTCGATAGCCGCTTGTGGCATGCTCTACACGTTGCCCAAGCTTGAGGCGCCGGGGCTGCTGTGCCTGCATAGAATTGCTTCTCTGTAAGGCTGCATCCCGCATTTTTTGCTGCAAAGCGCCTATTGTATCCCTGAGAGCGGCAGCATCGTCATACCTGTGATGCAATCACACCTCCCCGCTCATTGTTAGTCAGGGGAATGCAGGGGGCAGCAAAAATAGAGGCGACCTTCAGCAAGAAGGCACTCACCGCTGTTCTTCAACAGCACGCTGCAGCTGCACTCTAAGTTGGACGTCTTGTGATGGGAAAACCTTTAGTGTGTCAGCACTACCGCTTTCCCCACTGATTGGGCCCTTGTGCCCCTGTTGGGACATCGCCAATTCAAATGGTATGCACCCAAATCATTTTACCCAATCTGCAAGCACTGGATGAGAACAAACCTGAAGTTGTTCAATTGCCTCATCAACGGTCTGCCTGCGTTGCCTGATATCATTTGCTTGATCATAATCTTCATAATTGAGGGCCCTTTGCAGCTGCGTGTCGAATTCCTGCGCGCATGATAGGCACCCACAGCGTTATAAAGGGGAAGCTAGGACAGACACATATTTCGAAAGTAGGGTGAGGTGCTGACTGAGACCTGTTGGAATATGAATAGGACGAGCTCCTGGAAGGTGAGGGCACTGTGATGCTCTGCATGCGCCTTGCTTGAGCAAGCAAGGTGCAAAGACAAGCGCGGTCTGGAAAGCTTTTGCAGAGTCCTCCAGACAGGTATTGGCCGCCTGAGCGCTGTCCCTGCCAAGGGTGCCACTTTGATGACATAGATTTCCAGGAACTTGTCACGCTCTCTAACTTAAAAGTGAAAACTATTGTAGTAAACATTGACAATGTTGCTTTAATCTGCACCTTGCATTCCTCTTCCATATGTTGCCCCAGTTTTAAAGCAATTGTGTCGCATTGAGGATCTATGGTGTGTCTTCACAAGCCGGCAAGCCCTCTACAAGATCGACACAATTATCCTAGTGGCACAACTCAGATGCTTTCATTGTACATATTGTTCGCATATGACAGATCTCTCCGTAGTGAAACTGCATCATCTTGTTCGTTCGCATCGATTTGGAGGCGGACTCTGATCGAGATCTTTTATATACCACGGCCAGCACAATGCAAAATGATCTCTCTGCCTTTTGGCACTTTTGGCAGATTTTGAAAGGAGACGTGGGCAGAAATCCAACAATCAGGGCACCCGCTGACTGACTGCCAGCACGTGCAGAATACAGGCAAACGAATATTTCTGTTTTTTTCGCGCGAATTGGAAGGAAACGCATCTGTTTGCAATGATACATGAAGTGTCCCTTGAGATGTAAATAAGGCCAGTGTCAGCAATGCTGGCCACCAATAATAGCGATTCTGCTCCTTCAGTATGAGACATGTCGCTCTCTTGTTGATACTTGTGCTAGTCGCTGTCTGCTCATCTCAAACTGTCCAGGATGATGTCCTGAAGGTGACAATGTAATCCTAATATATCATACAGCTGAGATTCGCTAGGCTCCTCACTCTGATTGATGATGACAGTCTGGGGCGTCTTGGGTCTGCTACTTTATCCCAGCCTGCTTCAAAAGGACCTTCTCAAGTCATCATTGCTGATAGAACACTTAAAGATGTTCGCTGCAATTATCGTAGGTCAACGGATCGTTGTCACCAGCTTTATTGGAGACAGGAGGCAGGCATAGAAGTTTGCAGGACACACATGATTCATTTAAACAGGAAGATCCGACCACCAAACATGCTGCAGAGTCCAAAGATGCAACGAGCTCTTTGAAGCTCCTCAACAAGGGCTGGCAAGAGGAGACGCCCTCAGGCCACTTGAGGCACACCGCAGAGGACTTGGAAGGGCAGGAGCAGTATGTGTCGGCGTATGCAGTGCTGGGCCTCACGACGCTCATGGCAGCTGCCAGTGGGCTTGGGGCCGTGCCCTTCTTCTTTGTGGGCACCCTGTCCGCTCGATGGAGCGCACTGGCCAATGCAGTGGCCTGCGGTGTGATGCTGGCGGCGAGTTTTGACCTCGTGCATGAGGGTGAGCCGTATGGGCCTGGGCTGGTCATCATCGGTGTGATGCTCGGTGAGAACGCGCTCACCCTGCACTCTTGGTGTTGTAGCACAGATCACGCTATGTAGCTCGCTGAAGCCAGGTGCCTGGTGCGAGTGCCCTGCTGACCTGCGCAGGATCGCTGTTCATATGGTCAATACAGAGGTGGCTGGACCAATTTGAAGACGTGAAGTTTGAGAGCCTGAGGGGAGCGAGCGCACGCAAAGTATTGCTGGTGGTGGGCATCATGGCGGCGCATGCCCTTGGGGAGGGCTCTGGAGTGGGCGTGTCCTTCTGTGGACGCCGGGGCTGGTCGCAGGTACCTTGCACGCCTTGTTGCTTCGTCGACACGGCCGGCTTCTCGGTAAAGATATTGCTTGGAAGTTCATGTGAGTGCGATGGTGCAGGGCATCCTGGTGACCTCGGCAATCGGGCTGCACAACGTGCCGGAGGGCCTGGCGACAGCGACGGTTCTGGTGGCGCGTGGCATTCCAGCGTCACGCGCGCTGTGGTGGACGCTCGCCACGTCACTGCCGCAGCCCCTCCTCGCACTGCCATCCTTTGTGTTTGTGGATGCCTTCTCATCCCTGCTCCCGCTGGCTCTTGGCTTTGCGGCTGGCTGCATGGTGTGGATGGTCTTCGCAGAGCTGCTGCCGGATGCTTTGGCAGATGCGCCCCACGCGCAGGTGCTTGTCTTCTCTGACTGGCTCAACATATCTGCCATGGCGTGTTTGTGATCTTTGTTGACTGTATGTAATGTGAAGGTGTGTTGTGCAAGTTCATGGGTACTGATCGACGCGTCCTTCTGTGCAGGTGGCCACTGCCGGAACAATGTCAGCTGCAGGCTTGGAGGCCATGCGGATGGCTCTCAATCTGCTTGAACAGAGTGGCAAATCGTCCAAGGAAGGAGGGAGGAGCACAGATCAAGGGGGCTTCCTGCTTGCTGGAATGCTGTTCTTGGCGACGCTCCCAGCCCTGCTGGCAGGTTTGACCGGCCACAAGTTGTTTCTAAACTTGAGGTGAGAGTCCTCATGTTTTGCATGATCGTACTTGCAATTGTACCGACAGCTGCAATTCTCTGCTTCAGGCACAGCAGTACTTGCTGCTGGGCTACCCCTTGCAGTCCGCTTTGGTGCAGCTGCGGGCATGATGGCATCCTTGGGGGCCTTTGCTCTGGCAAGGGATGCTGCAGCAGGAAGCCTGACTCGTTCGGCTCTTGGCGCTCTGATTGGAGCTGCAGCAGCATGGCAGGTTGTGCGGAATTTGCAGGGCAGGTTGGCAGACAAGTCATTGGGGAATAAAGACGCACTGCCAGCCGATGTGGAGAGTCAGAGCATGCTCGCTGGCGGGGAACCTGTTCACAGTATCATAAATGTTGATACGACGTCCCCGCTTAATGGGTATGCCTTGGCTGGCCTGCTTTTTAATTTTGTGCAGAAGTATTGTGCGGATTACGCCAGTACATTCTCCATTTCTCTGGCAATGCTGGAGGAACGTGTTGCAGCGGAGACTATTATCGGAGCGGATCCTGAAGGTTTGTATGTCTGCTTGCAGGCTGAAAAATCACGATGGAGGCAACACAGGTCCATTCAGGACAGAAGCAGCTGTACGGCACAAACGCACTTGTGACAGCCAGAAAGGAGACAGAAGGATTGTACACAAGGGCAGAGGTGGTAGCAGTCAGCTGCTCAGGCATTCCTTCCCCTTGTGTATCTCAGTGTTGCTGCTTCTCAGCCTGTCTGATGGAGAGCGTGCAGCACAAGCGCTCCATGCGAGGAGGTCCTCGGGTGTGTCCTCACTCTTGGCGGGGGCCAGTATCAGGTGACGAAGCCTTCTTCTCCTGCGGGCTCACCCTGCATTTATTGTACTGCCATGTCCGTGGCTATACTCACGAATGCGCTTATAGAGTCTCTCCTTTCTGTGCAACAGGTGGGGTTTGATAGGCGCTGCAGGTGCATGCCTTGCTGGTCTGCCTGTGAAGATGTCCCAGGTGAAGGCTTGCGGTGTCAATGCAGCTCTGAGCAGCATTGCTCCCTTTTTGGTTTTCATTCTTTATAGGCTGGATAGTTTGAGGCTTTTGCTGGGATCCTCTCAGTTTCTTATATCATGGATGGAAAGCTTTGCAGCAGGAGCCGCATTATACCTGAGTGTTGGCATACTGATGCCATTAGGACGGCAGCAACATCCTGCGCTAGCTTTGCAGTTGGGATTGCTGGTTGGTTTCGGGACTCTACTGCTTTCGGGAGCCTCGACTCTGTTAAAATAGTATCTGCCAGAAGTGCACAGTGAGTCAGAATGACTGAAATTGGTCAAGCAGAAGAGTACAGTAAAGAATTCCCAAGGAATGGTCCAAACTGAACGAGAATTCAATGTAAAATTGCTGGAACCCCACCCTAGAGGTCAATCTTACACACAAAATCGCGGAAATTCATGCAAATGGACCACTGCTGGACTCCAACTGATTCGGAATGACCTGCATGCACATTGTATGCATTCGCGCCAGCGCGGCCGGGTCGCCCTTGCACGCGATACAGCAGCATCAAATCCCTGTGAATCTGCGATCACCCTCAGAGGGTGTTTCCAGCCAGATCTGCACACGAGGCAAGCTCAGGTTGCTCCGTCAGCTCCATCGCATCCGGCGTTCTGAGCTTGCGTGATATAGGATTGCCTGGAATGGATGGCTGGCAGGACAATGTCACACTTCTCCGCCAGCGACAGCGTTGCAGTGATACGCTAGCTGCACGTTATGATTCGCTCGCCATATTGTCAAGGGATTCTTCAGCAGATTGGTACCAACGGGACTGGTTGCTCTGCGGCATGTTGCGCCGGACTCACGGCGTAGATAGCCTGCCAGAGGACTCGTAAGGCTTGCCTGCTCTGACAGCAGGGGAGCTCGTTCCGCCTGAGGATCCAGCAGCAGCACCTGGGCAGACCCTTTATCCCACCGGGCCTTGAGTCGCGATCTGCTGCTGCTGCCCGCGCCGCCCAGCGTGCAGCGCTGGCTGCGCCCGTCGGCGTCGCGGGACCGCGCCGCTCGGGCCGCATAAGGAAGCCCAATATTTGCGGCAGCAGGTGATGCGGTAATTTCAGAACTGAGGGCCCTCCCCTTCCCGCTATGAGCGTTTTGTAATAGCCCTCCCAGCACCTCAGCTTCTAGGTCACCGGCCTTCGGGACAACTAGAGTGGTACGCACATGGACCTTGCATCAGATTCGATACACTCCAGAACCTCTGTTCTTCATCGATCAGTAAGGTTGCTCTCGCTGCGAGCGCTCTGCGTCCCGAGCCAATATTTCAACATTTAGGTTTGGTTTTGGGCATGCTACTACCCATTGGACCCCCGCAGCATCGGGCTCTTTAGTATCGGGCGTACTACAGACAAGCGGCTCTGCCTCAGCTGCGGGCATCTTTGCGGCGCAGTAAGAGTCGCAGGCAGCTCAGGCAGCTCACCAGAGGCAATGGCGGGAGAGCGTGGCGACAGCAGCGTATCTCCGCGGAGCTGGAGGCCGCTGTCATCAGCCTGCCGCGCGGCAAGGCACCCGAGAGCAACACACCCACCGACTGCACAGGTGGGGATAGGCAGGAGGCATGAGTATTTTAAAATCCTAGACACCCGCACAAGGTGGTGCACATGAGACAACTGCCGAGGACGCAACCGAAGTTTCCTAAGGAGGTATCGCATTATCCTCCTGCGGGAGTGCTCTGCGTGCCCCAACTCTGACAGG
>JADEYI010000470.1_pt1 | contig 55524 bp, 70 predicted proteins | sample 8542331 | NCBI WGS metagenome assembly JADEYI01 (sample SAMN16510988, study PRJNA670497) | mine drainage metagenome | isolation source: biofilm near Copperflume 1 | place: Germany: Marsberg coppermine Kilianstollen | collected 2018-02 | reverse complement strand
CAGCAGCAGCAGCAGCAGCAGCAGCAGCAGCAGCAGCAGCAGCAGCAGCAGCAGCCGCAGCCAAATTCCCTGCATCAGCGCAGCAGGAGCCAGCTGGGCCCCTCTGAGTTTGGGGGGTATCTGCTTCACCCGGATGAGCCGCTGCAGCGGGAACGCGCAGGTACTGACGCCCTGCTTCTGCATGTGCACCATCCTGGAGTATTTTCCAGCTCTGAGCTAGCTCAGACAAGTGTGTGCTTGTCATTAAATTGATGCGAATGTCCATGTCAAGGAGTTCTGTAAGGCAGATTCACCTAAAGGGACACGCCTAGACTGGCCAGTCCTGCGCACGGCTCTTGCCTTGCTCGTAATTGTCACAGCCCATGTTGGACCGCTCAATGCTGCTTAACGTCATCGAAGACTGGCAGTGTCTCAAGCTGAGATTCTGCAATCCAGCAGTGCTGATGTTTGGCTGCTGATGTCACCACTCCTGTGCTGGTCTGCAGAGGCGATGCAGGGCCTGCCGAGGGATGTTTGGTCGCGGCTGCCGGGGCGGCCAGAGGAGCAATTCCAGGGATTTGACTTTGCCATCGAGCGCAGCATGCTCCATGCTCACAACCTTAAGCCCGGCCGCGCCGGCGAGCCAGGTATGGAGCTCTCAGAATTTTTAATCTGCTGAGATCAGTCTTTCAGATGCTTTGTTGAGGCAGCCTCCTTATTCAGACCTTTGCCTTGCGAAGGATCTCCCGGCCCCTTGAAATCTTCTTGCCCAGTGAAGGTTCCCCTCAATCCTCTGCCCCGTGTAGAGAGCATGTCTGCCATTTGAGCGCAGGGGGAATTGCTGACACAAGGTGCTGTACTTCGTTTTCAAATATAACTGATGGGCTGACTTGCCCATGCATGGGCATGTCTACCAAAAGACATCAGGGATTCTTGCCACAAGAGCCTCACTCACACTCAGGATTAAATTTGGCTTTCACTATTTTTCTTTTCGCACTATTCGGCATAATTTGGCAATCAATGTAGCAGCTGTATTCTTGACCTAGCGTCCAACAGAAATACTGCCTTCTTAACACTTCATCCAATCACAGCATCAGGTGGGAGGAAGCGGCCAGCGGAGCAGGAGGTCGGCGGTGGCGGCGGCGGCGGTGGCGGGGGGTCTGGAGGGGGGTCCCTGCTGGACCACAAGGCGGTGCTGAGGGGCCAGCGGTGGAAGCTGCCACGCGTGCGCAGCCTCGGATCACTGCCGAGCGATGATGCACTGTTGGCGCAAGCCGCCACCTGGCCCGGTGATCACTCACGACCCCTGTTGTTTCTGTAAAAGCATGTGGAGTTTCGTACATCGAGAGGGCCTAGAGGGAGACAAGAAGCAGTCCTGTTGCAGCAGACATATCTACCACCGCAGGTGGCCATCCTTGTAGCACAAGTCTGCTGCACTTCGTGGACTTACTGGTGCAGAGTTGCGACATGCAACCCTAAACCCTAAACCCTAAAAAAGATACTGTTGCAATTCTACATTACTCACGGTGACTCCTGGAAGCTGGAATGTATCGCCTGCTCAATGAAAATTGCTGGATGGATTTATTGCTTATTGCCCGTAGGCAATGCGTGACATGCTCTCTGTTGCATGCAGAGCGGAGGTCGACACAGAGAGAGGGAACAGCGCCGCCCCAACCCAAGCCTGCCACAGAGCCGGCACAACAAGAGGTGACTCGGTGTTGACGTGTGTTGCTTTGTCCCTTCTGTATTTTGGCCCTGATCACACGCCTTGCCAGCACTCCTTGCCTTCTGAAACACAAAATAGTTTGCATCAGCAGGATGGAACAGGTCAATATTGGAATGAATGGCAATTGCCTTAGGAAACCCTGCTTTGGAGAGCAGTGCTGCCATGCTTTGCCTACAATTGTAAGCTGCAGCAAGTTTATGGAAATGTGTTGCTATGCGCAGGCTGCAGATGCAAAGAACAACCAGGCAGCAGCAAACAGCGCCAGTCCTGCCGACCCCTTGCCAGCCCCTCAAGCTCCTGCTCACCCATCAGGCACGCACCCATTTCCATATTCAAACGCCAATCACCTGCATAAGCGATGAATTTGTCATTTTACAAGCAGCATTAGTACAGGGAATGGAGTTAATAGAGACGCATTATGTCCACACAAGCTTACCTGTACTACTGACATTCCCACAGCTTAAGGACCGCACCAGTACCCAACTGCACCTGCCACGCACGCATTACATTATCTAGCAATGCAGTAAGGGGATATCTCCAGCAATTGACAGCAGGATCAAATGTACCTTTCTGAGAAGCCCTGCATGGTGCAGGTCAGCAGAGTAACGCCACTGCACAGTACTCTGCTGAGGCCCCCACTGGCAGCCAAGCGGGCGCACCAGCAGAGGACCCCTCGGCCATCATCGGTTTGCAGACCCCTGCCAAGGGCGTCGCACCGAACGCAGTGGACCCCCCGGCGTCCGACGGCAGCGCCAGCCTGCGCGGCCTGCGCATCCGGCCGCTTGATATCTCCCCGGTGGCGGCCGCGGCGGCGGCGAATTCAAATTCGACCGCAAATGCTAATAACATTTCGAGCAACGCCGGCGGCGGAAACAGCGGCGCGGCCGATACGGCGTCGCCGGTGAGCCACGGCAGTTTGAACGCGTTCAACCCCTTCGAGGGGGGGTCCGAGTTCTCGCTGTCCCCCCTGCGGCGCGGAGGGGACCACCGGGGAGATAACGCGGGGGCCCAGGGGTCGCCGCCCGCGCACAGCGCGTTCAGCCCCTTTGGCCTCGTGGCAGAGCTGCGCTTCACCCCCACGCCTCCCCTGGACATGGGGGCGCCTCTGGAGACAGGCCAGCCTGAGTAATTCTGTTAATGATCCACATACTAGTAAAGTTGCAGCACTTTGTCTCGTTGCCTTGCAAAGTAGGGCGTTGGTTGGGAAACCCATTTTGGGGACATTCTTTTGGCGCGTTCAAGCGTTGCTGTGAAGTCACCTGTGCTCAACAGCACAAAGATAAATGCTGCTGCAAGTGGGCAATGGAAGGGGAACCGAGAAGGACTGCAGCTCACAGAATGACCTGCTTGTTGCGTTCAAATAATACACTATGCAGTCAAATAAATGTTTGCTTCCAAAGAAGTGCACTTGTTGGCAGCCTGCTGCATGACTAAACAACTGGGTTGAGCTTTGTTGGTTGTGTTGCATGCACCAAACGTTTGAATTGGATGAGGTCAGGAACTCAGGAGCTCAGGAACCTCGAGGAACATGCAACATCATGCTTTCATACATTGCATGTCTCTGTTCAGAGGGCATTCAGTTAAGCTTGGCTTCTTGTGTGTCAGCTTTTTGCCAGGGCTTTGGCCCCCAAGCAATGCTCAGATGTCACTAGGATCTCAAAAACTGCGCATGGGATTTTGATTATGCTTTGCGATTGTCTTTGGGGCGTACATCTAGTTGAAAAGCGCCAAGCTTTGCGCTCCACACAATACCTGGGCTTTGCAGAACTCATGTGCATTGCTGCTCACTTTGGCTTCCAATTAAGAACACAGCGTGCTGCATAAGCCGACGATGGAAATCTGCATAATAGTGTGCGTTATAGCACCCATGGGCATTGTTATGTCAAGGATGTCAGCGATGTTGCAGCACTTGAGTCACTTGCATAATTTGCACTGTTGAAGTGCATGGCACACATCAGCAGAGATGCCATGCTGGCAGGCATTCGCAATCACTGTGAGAAAAACCAGATCTCACACCATTCGGGAGGCACCACATCAGCATCGTGCAACAGGGATTGTGCGAGCTGTTTCAGCAGTGCTGGCTGCATTAGCATCTGGAACACTAGCAATATGGCAATATGCTACAGAGTGTGTTCATCACCAAGCGTCACAGCACAAGGCATCAATCTCTGTCTGGCATAAGGCATGCACTAGAGTCACCAGCAAAACCTTCAGGCAATTCAGAGAAAATTGTATACTAACATCAAAGCATGCGAGCAATTTTCAAGCACTCAAAAGCAACACATCCAAGCAGTAGCAGGGTTGTCTTGCATCAAAAATTCAGCTCTTAAGAACGCTGCAATCCCCCACTGCCATGTGAGCAAATGCTGCAGGCCACCCAGATTGGCGCTCGCTGAGAGATTTCCAGGCTGGCAGATGTTCATCGCTTGTGTTCCAGGGGGACATCAACCCCCATTGCAATCTATCGGAGCTTGATTCGATCGGCGTGTTATCTCCTGGGCTGATGGACCATTGCACTGCCGCTGCTCATTATTCCCTTACGAGGCAGCCCATCTTCTTGATTCCAGCGCCGCTTTGCCTTCATGTCTGCACTCTCGTTCCTAAAAACCGAAGGCTGTCCATTACGCCGCTCTGAGAGGGCTGCGCCGGGGGGTGCTGTGCGGGCCCCCGGGAATCGCCAGCCGGGTCCGCGCATAGAAGCGATGGTGTGCGGCTCTGAGCAGCATCAGCACTGCCAGGCCCGCCATCACAAACACCACGTTCTGGACGATTCGTGCATTCACCGCCTCGCTGAACGCCACCTGAAATGGCACGGATAATGGGTCTCATAGATCCGGAACAGAACAAAGCGGCATCGGCTGGGCCCCGGCAAAGACGAAAAGACTCATCGCTGGCCTGGAAAACATGAAAGAAGAGCCCACTGCATAGACTCCCAGCAGCAGAAGAAGAAGAACAAGAATGATGCATCGCTAGCATGCAAAGCCTGAGGGTAAGCTTGGAGCACAAGGGTGGCAGACGACATCTTGTTGGCATTGCCATGCAGAAGAAACCAATTCTTGTGCAAGCGCACCACAAATGCGTGCCAGAGCTAAATGTCACATAAAGACCTCTGTCACATTCACGCTCGATGAGTCCGTGACGCAGGGTAGCCAGCCTTCATGGCCAGATGTAAAGCAGAACTCAGATTCAAGTTTAAATTCTGGGGGCAGCGTGGGTAGCGCACCGGCCCGGGCGGGCCCTCTCTGAGCGGCCCGAATTTTCGCGCGAGGCCCCAGTTGACCGCCGCCGCATCCGGCCCTGCGCGGCTCATGAAGAATTCCACCGTCTCCCCTGACCCGTCCCCCGGTATTATCACTGTCACCGTCTCATTCGTGTACCCCGCCAGCGCCGCTGTCACGTTGTAGGTGCCCGGAGCCAGAGGCCTGCACAAGCAAAAGTTGCTTTCCCTCCCATCTTTTTCGAATGTGATTCATCTTGCTCTGAGTGAACCAAAAACCTCTGTGCTCTTCAACAAGCGCTGGTTCTTCGATAAGGTGTACAATGACTTTATTGGCCAGAGGGCCCTCGATTTTGGTGAGAAGCTCCAAAATTAGAAGAACATGCTTCAAGATGTGGAGTGCTAGGACGAGGACTGTCTTTCCAAGCAGTACATAAAGGGCCGCACTCCTCAGCATGTGACTTCTCGGTGACAGATGTTGAAAGTTGACAAACAAGGTTGAGGACTTCACGCTGAAATTCAGGACAACACAAGGAGAATTCTTAAAATGGGACCACCTGTAGAAGTCGCCGAATGTGGAGGAGGCTGACATGGTCTTGTCGATGCCCTCCACATGTATGACAGCCCCCAGCGGCCGCCCCTTCTCCGCTGCCCCGGCCTCCCCGAGCTGCCGCCCTGCTCCTGCGGCCACCCCTCGCTCGCGCACAAATCCCCTGAGGCACCATAGTGAGTTTAAAAAAAAATGGTCTGCAGCTGCAGACGCAAGCAGCCTGTGTAGTGCTGCAAAACCTGGTGCTGAGAGCACCTTGCTGCTGGAAACGCGTCACACCCTCTGCAGCAAAAAAGAACTTGAAGGCAAGGGCCTTCTGCACATCAATGGATGAATCTTTGCTTCTGCAGTATCCATGTGCTGAGATGTCCACTTGTGTCATTCGATCAACACTTTGCACGCCTACAACCCCAAAGCATATGCTCCACCTTAAACCCATATTGTGCCAACACAGAAAGCACATGGTGCAGAGATGATTGGATGGTCAGGACGGCACCGGACGCCACCAAAACAGGACACGAGGGGCAGGGCCAGCATGGCGGGCAAATTGTCTTCAAACAGGCGCGGCAGCTCCTGCGGCGGCGGCCATTTATGGGGTGCCAGCTCCAATGTCAGCTCCAGGCAGTCCCCCGCTATGTAGTTCCAGTCCTGCGCCGCGCCGCAGCCACAGCCTCTTGTTGCCAATTAGTAACAAGCAAATGAATTGATCTTTTTGGCTTGGTGATAGGTAGAAGAGCCTGTCTGGCCGTACAATGCATGTTGAGCTGCTGTGATACTCCTGATGGCCTGAGCTTGGCGGATGCATGGCAAGGTTACCCTGCCGTACCTTGCCATTTCTGGTGCTGGACGCTTGTCGGTGATGCATGGAAGGGCATGTCAGCAGGAGAGAAGCTGTCATCAAATTTCTCCGCGCCAGGTTCTTCTCAGCAAATAACGGACAAACACGCCAGCAGCAGAGAAGGTTTTTTCTCTGTTTGGGCATTGGGAAATTCACAGACACGCACTCGAAGAGACATGCCAGCAGGGGAGAACAGAGGTCCCACCTGCATGCCGCCCCAGAGTGGGTACCAGTGCGCGCCGTTAGTCACCCCGCCCTTGAACTCGGGGCTTGCATGCATGGTTGCATGCGCGTCCGCGTACACATGCGCCAGGTGCAGGAACGCCGCGTCGTCGGGCGCCCTCGAGTAGTGTGTGCCCCTGTCCGCTGTGCCGTCCCAGGGGTAGTTGGCCACCAGCGCCCCCTGACACATGCATAGGCACTTTTAGAGTCGTTTATGACTTCTGATCTGTTTCAGGTAGAAGCAAGGCTTCAAGTAATGTATCATAGATGCAGCGCGATCGTCTCCATGCATCTGCATCCTGTTAAACAACCTTGGCGCAATATGGCAGAAGCTGCATGGCCTGCTTGCATACCAAGACTACAACAGACGCATTTTCTGCCTTTATTTCAGGTGCGGGTCAAGCACAGACATAGGAGTACCGGGTATTTTGCAAGCGACACAGAAGGCCTGGCTTGTCTGTGTCAACTGCACGGAATCCCGTGCACCTAGATCTGTCCGCTTCGTTGTTGCAAATCCAAAAAGCTTCGCTGTGCATGAATTCCAAGCGCCGGGTATGAGGCATTCAATATGCTTGGCTTGCCAAATAGCGTCTTCTTTCATGGTTCGCCATGAAATGCAAATGCGGTTGAAATATATAATCTCCATGTGTACGAAGCCTCCAAATATGCAACTCGGCCTGCCCACCTCGTGCAGGCTCGCTGATGCGACGAAGTGGCGGCTGCGGATCCACTGCATGAGCGCCAGCGTCTCGGGCTGTTCCCTCCCGCCGGGTTCCACAATGCCCGCCTCCCCCCGCTCAAAGGGGTCCGGAAAATCCCTGTTCAGATCCACCTGGCACATTTTGCCACCTTTTCAGTCACTCATTTTGCAGGAAAACTGATACAAGTGCATCTAACAAGCGCACACACAACTGAGCCTCACGGGTGCCTCGCTGCGGAGTTAGTTACCCATGCATGGTAGTAAGAGGTATTTGCGAGATCTCCAAAGCATCCAACCATTCAGCTGAGAGCATCTTTCGTTCAAAGGCATTCAGTAGCAGAGGAATGTCGGGACAATGTAGGGGTTTGGTCCCTCACATGATGTGCATTTGCCCTCTGCCGCCGCTCAAAGCCGTCGGGATTCATGGACGGCAGAATGAACAGGTGCAGATCCTCCACGATCCGCTTCGCCCTCTCGTCCGCTGCGTGATTAGCACACAGCCACTCCGCCAGCGCTAACAACAGCTGCCTGCGAAAGATAACGACCGGAATACCTTTAGTGAACATCCCAGAACTGGCATCCCAAAGCTGGCCTCGAGAAAGAAGGCGAATTTGATACTCTGCAATGGCAAGCTTGATCCTCTGCAGCCTCCAAGGCAACTGCCGAGGCACTTGCCATGACAACATGCCATTCGACATACACAGATGGACCTGACAGTGACTCCAGAGATGCAGCAACATGCACTTGCTTGCCGATGGTGAAAATTGGACTTTTCCAGAAGTGCAGACGGAGCCATGCATCCACGCCGAGCAAAGCTTGCATCCTCAGCCCTGCATGGCTCTTTCGCAGGCCCAATACAAGGAATCAAGCCCGGTACACATTGCAAGATTGAAGCCCAGTCAGCTCACCTGCCGGAGGGTTCATCGCCATGCATGTTGGCCACGTACTTGAAGCTGGGCTTGGCTTCCTCCACTCCCGGCCGGCTGGAGATTTCCAGCGCCCACAGCGGCCGCCCCTCAACACTCTCACCGATGCTGAACAGCCTTGAAATTGTGCCGCACCTGTGTGCATAACCCCGCATGTGCTCCTCCTGCGGCCGGCAGTAAAATATACTTATTCACCTTGCAATGGGACAGGAGATATCCCATATCATGTCGTATGCACATGAACGGCAGCTGTTATTGTGGGCATGCACGTGTCATCCATTCCCAAAGATGCACCCCTGCAGTCCTCAACCGGGACAACCAAACCTTGTGTCTGCAGTTCCACTGATGATCAGATCTGCTCAACGAGCATATTTAGTACATTCGGTCTGCAGGTTTTGCGCGGGTACTGCACGCATGCTGGGGGTGTGCTGCATCCAATGGAACGTCCAAGGTCAGGCCCGCACCAGCTCTGAGCTGTTCAGGTACGTTTTCAGCGTTGAAGCGAGGTGATTTTCTGAAAGGTCCAGGAGCTGCCTGTCGTCAACGCCCCGACCTGGACTACCGTTCCTTTCTGTATGCAGGTGGTTATAAGCGCCCTGCATTGCATTTACGCTTTGATCAGAGTTTTCTACACGCTGACAAGCTTGCAACAATCTGGATGCTGCAATATAAAGGACATCAAAAAGGAAGGCAGTAAGTGAGGAAGGTGTTTGACAGACCCTGTATACCTGCCACGGAGACTGGGAAGTCTCAGATGCAAAACAAGACAGGAAAATGACAAGACAAGCGAGGACAAGCCCTCGCTTGCTCTTCATTAGCATAACTGACTCCTGTCGTTGTGCCAGCCCCTGGGGCGATCAACTGCTGTGGTCAGAATGGGCAGCAACTCCATCGATGCCGTTTATAGGTCTTCATAGACACGATAAAAAAGTAGTTGCAGATATTAGGCAACCGCGATCATCGTGGTCTCCTCCAATAATGAGTGAACGTTATGTATGGTGCAAGATCATCCTGTTCGGCAAGACGCCCTTGGGCCGCCAATTGAAGCACCCATTGTACGATTATTCTTTGAGCATCAATACTAGCTCGGCTACGAAATCAAGTGCCATTCATGACGGGGACAGGTCCACTTTGCATGTTGACCATCTGGAGAATTTTGGACCCTCGACATATCAATTACTCCTCAGAACCCTTCCAAACCCTCTATCATAAGCTGTTTCATGCTCAATTAAAGAGCATCCCTTGCTTCTACAAGCACCTTTACAAGAGAGATTGGGCTCTGAATAAAATTGTGCGAGGTGCTAACGGAGAATGCAACGCAGATCAACTTAGCTTGAGACTTTTGATCAAGTCGATCGATGGGCACATCAGAGCTAGAGAGGTCCTCTAATGAGTAGTGCAATCACAGCAGAACTACAGTTCAGTATGTAGCATAGTGTTCGGCACACACAACAGCAATGAAAGAATTCAGTTTCCGTTCGGCAGTATTGCCGCTGTGCTTGATCACTGGCATTCTCATCGGGGTGCCAGCATCTACAGCCAAAGCCAGATCGAAGGGCGTAGAGGTGTCTTTAAAAGCTAAATGGAATGCAACCTCCTCCTTGCTCGAAGCCTATGAGTTTCTGGTACGCCTTCTGCATACTGATGGCTATAGATTTAAGATGTTGCACCATAAGTATCATACCTGCAATCCTGCACTTTGTGACACCGATCTGCTGTTCGTAATGCACGCGGATAGGGACGGGAGATGGGTAACACATCTATGCATGGCTTCACTGCAATTCGCAGGCTGAGGAAGCTCCTAGCAAGCAGCTGGAATTCATTGCTGCTTGGGACAAGGCAACTGAGGGCACTGATACGGACTGCTGGCAGAGGATCCTTGACACTGCTGCAGCATTCCTCTCCTCCAGTCAAAGCAAGGCAAGGGTGCTAGCACAATGACCCCTCACCTCAAATCAATTCCATCAATATTAAAGTGCAATGCGCAGGCAATTTGACGCCTGACTTGACAAGTACGCATGCTCATTGCGCCGCAGGTGCTGCAAGTGGTGCTGAGCATCCGACAGCTGTCACCTCGGCTGGAGTTCTTCCGTACCCAGGCAGCAGCGGCCGACATAGAGCCGGTCATCCCCGCTACCTTTTCAGCATGCAAGCATAAGATGCATTGCAAACGCAAGAGCCAATGTCCTTGGGCATGTGAGTGTATGGTCCACAAACAAATAGTGAGCAGAAAGGTTGACTAGTCTCAGTGAGTAGCTCCTTGCTGCAGGGGCACTGTTTTGGGGATGTCGGCGGGGAATTTGAGGGATAAGTATGTGCTGCAGGGATCCTGCTGTTTTGTGGATATCGGGGGGGCAAGGGTGTCAGCGGAAGAGGAGCTGATCAAGAAGCTGGCGGAAATTGGCGAGGGTGACTATGCCGTGCCAAAACAGGCGCAGCTTCAGCCATTCGACCACGTCCTTGCGCCGGCCGGCGTGGCCGTAGCGACCGTAAATACGGAGCTGCGGGAACGCCGCGCGACGGCTGTGGTCCTGTATGGCGCCATCGGCACCGAGTGCTTCCGGCGCATGCATGCGCTCATCCTCTCCGCTGCAGAGAAAGGTGAATTGTGATTGCCTCGTCTGCTCAGAAATGGTGTTTGATTCTGCTCCCGGGCCCTCCCTAACATGAATACCCCGGAACTAGCTACATTTTCTTGTTCTTTCCCGCAAGGAAATCCATCAGGTCACTTCAAACACTGCAAACCCGCCATTACCGGCTATGCTCTTGGTTGCAAAGATGCGCATTTCCTGCGCACAGCCTGCACAACAGACTGTTGCTGGGCGCTGCTCAGGAGCTGGGAAGCTGGTGTATGTGTACCGGCCGGTGCTGGCGGAGGGCTGTTTGGCCGGGGAGAGCTGTGTGGGCTTGGGCAGCTTGGGCAGCCTGCCTCTGCCCGGCTTTGGCGTGGAGCTGGCCATCAAGAACATGGAGTACAGCGCCCTCGACGACTCCAAGGTGGCAGCCGTTCCCTGGCAAAAGTCTGGATGATCAACCACATGGAATTCCATGTTCCCTGCAGCATCTCAGCTGACCGACTGCTTCATTGTGAATTTCTTGTAGACACGCGACTAGCCAGAAACATGCATATTGGGCCTGAAGAGTCTTCCGGCAGCAGCCCGGGAGGTGATGCTCAAACCTGTCTGGGAGGCCAGCAGCTTGAACATTTGGCCAATCTGTGAGGTTTGGAGCATTTGACCTCTCGGCTGCTCTTCAGCGCGAGGCTCGTCAGGCACAGTATGCATTCAGCCAAAGGGCCTGCCTCCAGGCCAGGCCTATACAGTATTGTTGGGAGCAGGATTGCCTTTCAAGTATTGCAAGACGCCAAGCAGAACCTTGTACAAGCCCCGGACTGTGAAAGAGATTATAGAGAATGGTCTTCCCGGCGACATGTGGCGTGGAACGACACAAGTTTCAAAACCCATATTGAATGCGATCTTCGAAATTGAATCTGAGTTTAAATTTGAATTTGAATTTGAAAAGGTGGAGGCAGAAAAGGAGGCGGCAAAGGAGGCAGGGGAGGAGGAGGAGGGCCCCTTGGAAGTTGAGGGATTCTTGTTCAAGCGCCTGATCGAGCGGCGGCCGGAGGCGCGGCAGGCGCTGCTCAGCTTCCGCGACCACCTTCTCGCCAGCTCCTCTGACAACGAGGCCCTCAAGGCAAGCGCCCAGGCTTTCTCTCTTGAGAAGTCAACTTCGACTTAGCACTGGTACCAACTACGCAGAATGTAGCACCCTTCTTTTAAATTTGTTAGATGAAAGTGTGCAATCCTTGTCTTCTGCACTACGGACTCCTGCTGATCAGAGTGATCAGTGACTCTGGGAAGCTGGACAATAACCAGCAGGTTACTATGTTATATTTCTCTGATAGGAAAACAGGACTCCGACATGCTGACTATTGACTCAGCTTACACGCACTACAGCAGCTCTGGCGCCAGTGGGTCTTCTTTCAGACACATTTTAGCTGCACCATTCGAGCGCAGTTTAGCAGCAGGTCGTCTGTTTTCAGACCCTTGTGCTTAGAGCTACCAGAGGTAGATTTCGTTGTCCTGTGTAAAAACGCAGGTGTGGGACATGAAGGAGCTGGGCCTGCAGGCAGCGGCGCGCGTAGCGGCGTCGAGCGAGCCGTTACGGGCGCTGACGCAGATGGCGCAGAATTTTCCCAACCTGGCCGCAGCACTCTCGCGCGTGTCTGTTCCCAAGGCCCTGCGCTCCGAGCTCAAGAAGCTGCACCGCGTTCTGCAGGGAGGTCCGTACTTTCCACCTGCACTTTCATCTACACTGCCATACCATTCCAACATGCCTGTTTCTTCATATTTTCTTGCTTACCGCAAGCATGTGGGGATGACTTGCAGTGCAACACTGATTGCCATTGCCGCAAAAAATGTCTTTTCATAGCATGGATCAGGACCATGACCGCCGCATGCAATCTCACATTGTCTCTTCTCTGTCAATTTCACATGCGAACTGTTTAAGAGGCATGCAGAAGAACCTGCATAACAATGAGCATGTGACGTACACGAGCGGTGCCAATATGGTTGCCACTGCCAATTTGGATGCCTTTCTGGATTACATGAAGCAGAATGCTATGGTGGGCAGTGGTTTTTAGGGTGACACGTTTCTGGTGTGACCGTGCATGGATGTTTCTCATGATGCAGGCTCCAGCTTCATGCTGGTGAATGGCATCCCCACCGACATCGGCACCTTTGACCTCTACACCCTCATGGAGCAGATAAGGAAGGAGGTGAGCAGACCATCTTTCCTGTCATACACAGTTTCTCGCACTGCAGATGTGCTGTATCCATGCAAAGCCTGTTAATTTTAATGTGGAACAGCGCTAGTGTTTCAGCTATTGAAGGGTCACAAGACAAGCGCCTTCATGCAAGCGTTAATCCGGCCTCTGGTCGAAAATATGCATTGGCTGTATGCAATATGCCATAATGAGTCAGGGAAACTAAAAGTTGCGTGCGGTTTGGGTGGCAGGTGCGGCTGATGGACAAGCTGAAGGAGACGGGCCTGCAGCCGGCAGACATCACTGCTCTGGTGCAGCTGCGCTCCGAGGTGCAGCTTTCTCTTGCCCCCACCAGACCCCTTCTTACATGGTAGCACCACATCCCACGCCATTCTGCAGCTTGTCAATGCATTTCTGCCAGAGTCCATGTGACGCCTTATCACAAAGAGTAGAAGCTGTTGCACAAAGGAATGCATGGCTGAATTGCGGTGATAGAATTGGCAACTAGCTTCCACTCTGCTAAACATTGAGGTCTTTGGTCTATCACACGAGACGTTGTCACACTTCACATTATAGTTTGAGGATTTAAAACTAGAGTGAACCGCACATAGTCACTTGCTACAACAATTGCTAGTCTCCACTCTTCATCTGTTTGTGTGACTTTGCTGTTGTTTCGAGCTCCCCAGCCCCTGCTTTTGCAGCTCGATTTGGTTCGGGCAGGCCATATACGATTGCGCCCATAATACGATTGCGTCCATATTCTCTGGCGCTCGTCTAGATTGGGCGGACTTAAATCTTAAATTACGAGAACGTTGCAGATGAAGGAGGTTGACGCGGAGGACCTGCGCATCGACCTGCGCTCAAGTGAAGCCATCCGATGGCTGAATGACATCGAGAGCGGGCGCCAGTATTGGCACTGGGGCCAGCAACTGGCGTCGCTGCTGCAGCCCATGTTCCCAGGCCAGCTGCACCGCGTGCAGCGCAATTTATATTCTGCCGTCGGCCTCATCGATCCCGGCAGCGCCCAGGGCCTCCAGTGCGCGCCCCCTGCAAACCCCTTTCTCTGCTTGCATGTCTTCTACAGTTGTCAGTGGTACTGCTGGTACCGGCCCCCGGCAAGCCTACTTCTGGCTCCTATGTCATGGGTTACACTGTCGGATTTACCGTTGTTCTTGACCAAATGCTCCCTTTCCATGCAGTTAGCCACAGTGAAGTCCACCATCTCTGTTTTCTTGTTGATCTGTGTAAGCATGCTCAATGAAGCCTCCCATGCAAACCACAGGGGCAAGACAGGCGGCCGCAGGGCCGCATGTCAGACGTACTTCAAGCCTCAGCATACTGTGTGCTGGGCCTCTGGGTTGATAAGTAGAATTGGACCCATTCCCATCTGTCGATGCTGCAGATTAGTCGAAATAAGTAATCGGAGAAGGCCGTCTGGTATATTTACAGGGTGGCCGGCGTGCTGCTGGAGCTGTTCTCTGCCACCTGGCCGGTCCGCTGTGGCGCCATCCTGCTGCCACCAGACACCATCCAACGCGTCAAGCAGTCAGGTGTGTGCTGTCAGGGTACCCTGACTCCCTCTCAGAAGAATTTCAGCTCCTACACCAATTGCTGTAAGTCGCAGTTTTCCCTGCAGAATGGGCACCATTAGGCTATTGTCATTGAAAACAGAAGATCCCAACAAACACACAAAAAAAGTAGGTTCAGCTGTCTTCCTACTCATGCCCAATTGTGGGAAGGAAATTTTGAGGACTCGTGACTAGCACTGGTGTAGAAATGACAGTGGTTGCCGTGCAGGACTTGAGGTGGCGGCCAGCGCGGCATGGGAGGACCTCTCAGCATCGGAGCGGGCTGCGCTAGCGTACATCTACTTGGAGAACGCGGCCGGCGCGCCGGCTGCCTTCAAATTCCTGTCAAGGGCCCGTGCAGGTCTGTCTTTTTCCCTCGATTCCTTGCCCTGCTGGCTGCACGCCATGCCCACCCATCTTATTGACCCCATACCTAGAAGAACACTCAGTGAGCAATCAGACGGAGAATTATGCAGACATGTAGGCAGAGCTAGCGGCGGAGGGAAATGGCTGCTTTGCAGCAATAATACTTTGACTTTGAACAGTGTGCAACAATAATACTTTGACTTTCCCCAGCCCCATGAGCCCAAAACAATTACTCTGCACATATGCAGACAAAAGGATCTCTCAGTGGCATTTATCCTGATCCTGATCACAGCGGCACCCCATCTTCAGGCATGAATCATGTGGTCAAGGCATTGGGTGCTGATAAGAAGTTGATGGTGGGTGGTTTTTTGTGCAGAGCATTTGATGGCGGAGGATGCGGGGGACGCGCTGAGCTGGACGTCGGTGGAAGAGGCGTTTCTGGCGGCCTGGGGGGACCTGCCAGACACCCGTAACCGCGACCTCACACCCGCCGCAGCACTGCAGGAGGTCCGTATACGGCCTCTCACCCCTGTGCATATCTAAAATCATGTGGCCTCCAGTTTGTTGTATCTGCTGTGGTTTTATGATTATGCATGCTGCTAGGCGGCATGCATGCACACTTGCGTTGTTTGGTGGCATTAAAGTTGGTGATTCTCCAACGCCCTGAATAACAGCTTTTGTTTTATACTTGTGATGCATGCACCGTATAGATAATGCACTGCTCGGTCATGTATATCTACTTAAAAGGACTAGATACACAAAGGGAAGACATTGGTATGTGGCCATGTAGTAAAATCTTCATGTATATCTACTTAAAAGGACTAGATACACAAAGGGAAGACACTGGTATGTGGCCATGTAGGAAAATGGCTTGCATGGCGACTTAACAAGGCTGTGCTGTGGTGCAGCTGAGCCAGGGGCCCAAGGAAGTGATGGAGGAGCTGGTGAGGGGCGTTGCCTTTACCATTAGTAAGGGGGTGGCCGGGGTGGGGACAGCTGTCTGGGTGAATGGGCTGCTTGTCACGTCCAGCGAGGGCGTTCCCTGGGAGCAGATGATCCCCTACCAGCTGCAGGTCGAGCAGCAGAGGCTCCAGGTGAGGCCCCATGATGTCTACTGCTGCAATTGAGTCTTTTTGCATTAGAGGCGCAGTGTGAGTTTGTCCTTCCGAAACCTGTGTGTGGTCAGGTAGAGGGGGCTATCACATGCGACAGACCGTTAGGATACAGTGTCAGACTTCTTCCTCTGCCCAGCATGTCCACAATCATGCATAGACTTTGCAGCAAGGGTCATGCTGAAACCCTTTCAGCATGCATCACGTTTACAGAGAATGCAAGATGCAAAGAAATGAAGTTGTCTTGGTCCCAGAGAGGGCCTTTCCTATCGGTTGACGTGCCTGAATGAATGGATGAATGGAAAGGCGCACGCTCACCAGAATTTTTCCATATTTTGATGGCGGCATGATGAGCGCAGGAGCAAATATACTTCGGCCGGATCCAAGACAGCGACGAAGACATTCTGGAGGCCATCTTGCGCGTCTTCAATGCTGCGCCAAAGTACAACCCAACCCTGCTGCAGTCTGACAACGATGGAGCGGCTGATTCACCAAGGCAGGTGGGACCACTTCTTTTGTTACTATTGCTTAGTGACTGGCTTTCTAATTGGTTGCCAAGCTATGCAACTGATTGTTGTCTGTGAAATCTGGACAGTGGTGCTTCATTATATGTGGGCAAGCAAGCTGAGGGACTGATCTGAGATGCGGCAGCTCTGTCTTTATAAAGCCTACAGGATCTGGGGCTTTTACCCCAGGTTTGAGTCATTTGTGAGGGAACATACATAGATATGGCCATGTTGCTTAATGGTGTAAATGATGGTCACAAGCTATGCAGCTGCTAGTTGCCCATGAAAGATAGGACAGTAGTGCTATATTTGATGCGGGCACGAACACTGAGGGATTGCTTGAGATGCAGCAGCTCTGTCTATATAAAGCCTTCAGGATCTGGGGCTTTTTACATCATGTTAAAGTCAATTCTGAATAAACGTACACAAATATGGCCAAAGTGACTTGACAATCTTTTCACTGGTCACAGGTGGCACTGGTGGGGCCAGGCTTGAGTCCCATGCAGGAGCCATGGTCTCAGCTGGGGTACCTCCACCACGCCTCCACCCAGGACGAAGTCAAGGGCATCACCCACTGGCTTGTTGCTGACTTTGACACTCAGGCACGCCCCTCTGTGCTCTGCTATGCACATTTCCATCCAATTTGCAGTTTGTGTTTTGTTTTGCCAGCATGATTGAGTCAAGTAGCAGACATGCTCTATTGGTGCACCAAACAGTGACGAGATTGCTTCCGAAGTCCATGTTGCGAATTTTACATATGTGATGCAGCCCTATTTCCTTACATGACACTTGCATTGCCTTGTATGTCTTTTCGATCACTTTGCCTCAAATTGTTGAGGCAGAAGTTTTTCAGTGCCCTGAAATTTGCTTCAGTCCCTGCTGTGCATTTGTTGACAGGCGGGGCATAAATTGGTCCTGGGGGCCTTGGGTCATCTGGAGGCTGAGTCCTCCCAGGGCGCCAGGGTGGCGCTGGTGCACAACCCTGCTGATGTCACCGCTGACATCAGCGTGCTCGCTCGCGCTGTGACGGCTGCTTCCCGGCTGCAGAGCCGGCGGCCCGAGATTCTCCCCTTCTTGAAAAGCTTGCTGGAATCCCACGCAGGTGCTTAGATACCTCCCGAGCCTGCCATCAATGCAGATTGTCACAATCTCCCTCCAAATATACCTCAGCATTTGGTGGTTTCACATGCCTGATGTGCACACGGTGTGCAGCACACCCCTATCAAGCATGTTCATGCTCCCATTGCACGTCTCTTTTGACCTTGAGAATGTGCCATTGGATGATACCCAGAGATTCTCTGCGAGCAAGAAGCGTCGGAGCATAAGGTGTGAGGCGTAAGATTATAAGATTTGAAGGATGGATTTGCATGGGCAGGGGTGGGGAGTGTGGAGGAGGTTGTGGCGCTGGCAAAGGAGGCAGGCCTGAACGAGAAGGCGCTAGAAGCTGACCTGACCGCCAGCGAAGCAGCCGCCGCCAGGCTGGCGGAGGCTTGCAGGTCCGCCAAGCACCCGCTCATCAACTCATGCCGTATTTTCTTCCTTGGGAAAACTCTCAATGTTGCTCATCAGAATGCCTCTGTTGCTTGCATCATGTTGACTTCCAGAATGCTGCTGGCACATGCATGCATGCATCTCGATTTTTTTTTGCAATATGCATTTTCTATTAAGAGTGCTCAAGCTGGTACTTTGATGTCACTTGAGCCAGCAGAGCCGAAACATATAAAGGTACAAAATTTGTCTAAATAAAAACTTCATATGGGATGCGCAGGAAGGCGCTGGGGCTGCAGGCTGGTGCGGCGGCGGTGGTCACTAATGGGCGAGTCGTGCCGCTTACTAATGCTGACTCGCTGGTGACAGAGGACTTTGGTCTGCTGACGCTGTACGCAGACGCGGCCCAGGTTGCCAAGCAGGTCAGTCATTCGTGCTTGTTATGAATCCGTGAGCCCATCTTGTCAGTTGGAAGCTCCTGTGGCGTGCAACACTCCAGGCAATGTCAGGCTGTGAAACTGTCGCTTTTCGTGCTGGTTCCTCACCTGTTGTGATTGCCTGCCACTGAAAGCATAGGACGCAAGATTTACTTATCAGGTGTAGAGAAGCAGCATTCATACACGAGCATGCAAATCCTTAATCTCCAAGCCTCCACGCCTCCTCACCGCGTCCTAACAGGCTACCATGATATGTATCAGAAGGACTGATTGCAATGGCTCATTGAGTAACAAAGTCTTGGCACAGGTGGCGGCTGCAGTGATGACAGCGCAGGCGGAGGGGCGCACAGTCAGCGCTGAGTCAGCGGGCGTTGACGGGGACGGCGCTGACGAGGCGGAGGAGTGGACGTCCGATCAGCTGAGCAACGCAGCTGCCGTGGCCTCGTCCGTGCTTGCTCAGCATGGTGCAGTGCAGCAGGTGACGGCTCACTACTGGCAACGATCCTTCTCTCAGTCTCTTGAATCAAGAGCAATGTCAATATCAGAACAACATGTGCTAAAGTAAACCAGCTCGGGATGACTGCGCTGTGCAGCAGCTGCCTCAGCAGACCTGGACTCAAATCTGAGGCAGGTTCTGCAGGAATTTGCTTCCACCTTCATATTTTGCCGGTTGGTCTGTCCTTGTGCTTTGCCCACGAGCCAGAATGCTACACACGCAGCACGTCACTGGACCTCTAGCAAGGATGCAGCACAAGCATGGAGTATACAGTTAAAACACGCCAATACTGTAGTGGTCATTCTACAACCCGCAACAAGTAAATATTTCTGGCCAAAAAGGGTAGATAAATAGACCATTTCTCCTTAAATTACAAAACCTATGATAATTTCAAGATGTCCGAAAGCTCCCGACAGCCCAATACAATGGAGCAGGACCCTGGTACTTTTGGAGTCAGGATCTTCTAAACGTTGCTATGAAAAGTTTCCTGCACCGCCGGAGGTGCGGGTTTCAGAATGACTACTACAGCACTGTAGTAATTGTTGATGTCGTGGTTTCGCACGCAGGGGGCAGGAAAGACGGCCAAGCTCATAGCGGCGCTGCGGGGCCTGTCACCGCTGGTGAGCAACATCACGGTTGAAGGAGGGGGCGTTGCAGTGGAGATCTGGGCTGTGTTGGATCCGCTGTCCAAGACCGCGCAGCGAGTGGCGCCTGTTCTCCAGTTCCTGGCCGACACGCTGCAGCCGAGCATTAAGGCAAGTTTGGTCTTCTGCCAGGCTTGCCAACCTGTTGAAGACAGACAGCTTCTAGATCACGTACACGGCCGGGATTCTGAAAGGCCCCTGATATAGACACGGGCAGTCACTGAACCCTAGTACTAGGGATTGATAGGCACGCACCTGTCAATTATTTTCACAACTGCCTGCGGTATTAATTCTATCAAGAGAGGACAGATGAAGGAGACTGCCGCCTCATGTGTCGTTTGAAGGGTGGCCAAAACAGATCTTACGATTTCAGCTGTGCGCGGTGTGCAGGTCTTTCTGAACCCACAGGCAGAGCTGTCGGACTTGCCGCTCAAGTCATTTTACAGATATTCTTTGCCCGACATCTCTGCCTCAGGTCTGCTCTCTTGGACATACATGTTTCGTTTGTTCATCTCTGCTCTGTCTGCAATTCTGATAACACAACAACGTGCTGTGTAGTGCTTTCCCAGGGCATTGGTATCTCGACACTGCCTTTTGCACCCACGGCCTTTCCTGGGCCAACAGACATGTTGTTCTCCGGCAATTTTGCGTGACTCCTTCCGCCAGTCTGAAACTCTTCCTGCGTTGGTGAGCAGGTGAGGGGCGCCTATCGCTGCCCGGTTTGCCCGCCGCGGTGTTTACGGGGCTGCCGAGCGGGCGCATTCTGACGCTGAACATGGACGTCCCTGAGGCGTGGCTGGTGGAGCCTGTGCGCGCTGACCTGGACCTGGATAACCTGCGGCTCGCTGACCTCGGCGCCGCACCCTCCCTGCAGGTGCGCGCACATGCTGCCTTCTGTTTGTGGGGTTGAAAGATATCAACTATATTGACTGAATCACGTACTCGTACTCTTTGGGCCGTCAGTAAGTGGGAAGGGCTAATCAGGTTGGGCATGTTCGATACTTCGGCGAGCCTTGACGAGCAGGTATATGTTCCTGCGAAGCCATTGGGGACTTGTTGCAATTGGCGCTGTGCAAACCCGATTTGCTTTCGGGTAATGCTTAAGAATATGCAGCTATGGAATCAGCAGGCGTATCATGGTTGGATTCCGTCTGTCCTCCAAAGTGTTGAATGATTGCTTGTCAGTCAGTGGTCTCTGGAGCAGAAAACCCCCTTTGACTTGTGGTGTTTGGGCATGTCTCAGCAAGGTTGTCGCAGACGATTGCTGGAACAGGCTACAAAAAGTGCTGCGGTGAAGTTTCTTGTGGATACATGTTTGGGCTCAAAAAAGTTAAGAGGTGCCGCCTGCCTCACAGATTACTGGTTGACACCTGCAGCTCACCTCTTGGTGATGTGCGCATGAATGCGGCTGTGCAGCGCACCACTTATTGCATAACAAATCTGGTAGCGGGTTTTAGAAAACATGTTCAAGCGGTGTGTGGTATGATCAGGCGGAGTTTGAGCTGGAGGCTCTGCTGCTGACTGGATCCTGCGTGGACATCGCTGCGCGCAGCCGAGAACAGGTCACCAGCTTATTGCCGCCCATGTACTCTCATTCTGTACCCACACAGTGCCACAGCCCCCCAGCATCTGCCAATGCTATTCCAAGTTCAGAAGACTTCACAGATTCTTGTGATTGCAGCGGTGGTGTACCAATAACAAGATGTGTTTGAAGGGGACCATGCCTTGAGGATGTTTTTGCATGGCCATGATCACTGCTCATCCCCCCTGAATGAACATCCGTTGTACCCCATATTATTAAGTAAAAGGATGTGATTGTTTTTTAGACTGTTTGAATAGCAGAGCTCTCCAATCAATGAACCAGCGGTGCAAGTGATGAGAGGCCGACGAAACGCTTTGCAGGGGCTGGGTACGAGCTGTAAGAGCTTGTAATGCCATGATGGTGATGGGGAGGCAGTAGCCTGAAGCGTTTTGTGTGCTGCCATGCGCAGATGACGCCAAGGGGTGTGCAGCTGGTTTTGGGAACGCCTCAGCAGCCCGCGCTGGTGGACACCATAGTCATGTCCAACCTGGGCTACTTCCAGCTAAAGGCGGCCCCCGGCGCCTTTGACCTGCAATTGGCGCCCGGCCGCTCCCGCTCCCTGTACCTCGTCGACAACAGCACTGCCGGCGTGCTCGCGCAGGTGCAGCCCTGACACTTTTGTGCTGGCTGGGAGACAGCATGAATCTCGTTATTTGGAGGAACGGCTTGATTCCAGTCATTCATAGCTTGGTTTCCTGACACTCATTTGTGTCACCTCGCTAGCCGCGGTGCTGTCCAACTTTCTTGGTTCAGTCAGCCCTACAGAGGCCAAGGGACTTCACGGGGTTGCGCAGAGACTGGTTAGGCGCTAAAGAGGCCTCTTGCGTTCTTCCTTCTCTTAAGCAGGCACAACCGACCCTCACCATGGTTTGCGGAGTAGCCAGGAGGGCAAGAATGAGACAGACTTTCAAGCTTTGATTGATTGGTGCTCCTCCTCACCAGCTTCCCGCTGAGGAGGCACCAATCATGCAGGCAGGAATCAGCGGGAAGCTGGTGAGGAGAGACCGATCAGCACAGGGGTATTTAGACACAGCCTGGGCAGCGTACCTCTGAAAACCTGCAGATGAGTTGCCAGGAGAGCAGATCTAGCATGGTATAAATTAGTATCATTGGAATGGTTTATGCATGCAGGAAGCTGGAGAGGAGGGTGCGATCAGCACGGGGGTGTCGATAGACAGCTTGGGAGGACGCACGATGCGGCTCAACCTGCGCAAGCGCCCAGGATTCGAGGGCGAAGACGTACTGGGCACCGGCAGCGAGGGTGAGACAGGTCGGCATGCATGCCCCCTGCTGCCCACTGCGCTTTGATGCATGCCAGTTGACATGCTTTAGCCAACGGAATTACAGTCTGCCGCTTTCAATCACTCTCCCTGTAGGCTTGTGTCTCGCATTCTTGGTCAGCAACCTCGATTGCTCCCCCCTCTTGCTCTGCTGCTGCTACTTGCAGCAGCACAAGCACGGCCTTGTTCTGATGTGCAAGAAGGCACAGGACTAGCGCTGCTTCGGACAGCTGTCTTTTGCTGTCCAAAAATGGCGGCATGCAGCTCTCGCTCGCCTGTCTTCGAATTCTTTGTGTCCAATTCTTGATCGGATTGTCTAGTTTGCATGAGGGTCGCAGATACTGGAGAGAGAGCACGGGCACACACCAGGGAGCAAAAACGATGACACTGGTCATGCTGGCTATCACTGCATGCTTCTGCAAGACGACGTCCCATATGGGAGCAGTAGTAAAATATGTCTGGGCTGCAGGGTCGGTGTGGGGCAAGATGTCATCATGGTTGGCGCCGGGCAGCAAGGGCAGCCCGGGCCGGGCAGGTGGGCTGTCGGCAGAGGAGGACCCAGACTGCATCCACATCTTCACTGTGTCCAGCGGCCACATGTACGAGCGCCTGCAAAAGATCATGGTGCTCTCCGTGCTGCGCACCACCAAGTGAGCCTCCCACCCATGCTCCTGCTAAAAGGGTGCCACATCGACATGCCTCTATGGCAGCAGAAAACCTCAGAGCAGTTGGCATGGCCAATGCATCATGGCGCAGCCCTTATTAAATGCCTTCAGATGCTACTGGTGTTTCCTGGGAGGCATCTGCTGCCCTGCAGAATTATCTTGAAAGTACATTAAACCAAAAAATTGCAGACACATGTACATCTGAAACGGAGGAAGGCAGGTGTGAAATTATAATAAAATACACATAATTGGGAGTTTTCTTGCATGCAGTGTTTCTGACATGCTGGTGTGGGTGCTGGCGCAGGGCACGGGTGAAGTTCTGGTTCATAAAGAACTACATGTCGCCGCAGATGAAACGCTTCCTGCCTCGCATGGCCGCCCACTACAGCTTTGACTACGAGTTTGTCACCTACAAGTGGCCCTCCTGGCTGCACAAGCAGGTGTGGCTCGCCCCCCGAAGATATACTTTATTTCCATCCTCATGCTTGACAGTGTATGCAAGGCGAGGAGCTCTTTGTCGGCAGAGTTTATGCTCTTGTCCGCTGCTCTGAGGCTGTGGCAGTACAGCAGACAGCAGCGCCAACCCTGCATGGCAAGGCGCGATTAAAAAGCATATTAGATAGGCAATGCCACAAGGAAGCATACGTTCGACTTGTTTCCTGCAATTGTAGATACCGGCCCAGAATACCGCCGAGTAGGTCCTCACGGCAGAGGAAGTGTTCAGTTTCTTCTTGCTTGCCCTCAGTGTGTTGTTGCACCTCTCACTGGACTTACTTTGATCTGAGAGCCTCCTAGCGCCTGGCTTTGCTGGACCTCCACTAGCCAGTATTTGAGGAGGAAATCTGGCGTGTGGACAGACGGAGAAGCAGCGCATAATCTGGGCGTACAAGATCCTGTTCCTGGACGTGCTGTTCCCTCTCTCCCTGCGCAAGGTCATCTTTGTGGACTCCGACCAAATCGTGCGCGCAGACTTCGCCGAGCTCTGGAACATGGACCTCAAGGCACGTCTCTTCTCTGCATTCCATGTTTTTCCCTGTACTTCCATGACTGCTCTGTGCTTCTGCTTGACTGTCAGTGTGGATTATCACCAGCTTCTCAAAGGGCATGCACAGCAAGCATGGTACTTTTAATGTCCACTGCGCACACGAAGCATGGTTCTTTCAATCCTTTAGCTGCCCATGCATGCACAGTGCCATCTCAAAATGAAAACACTTTGATCTCCCGCTGCACTTGCAGCTAGACCTGCAGAAGGTCTCAATCATGGTATGTGAAATTCAAGGTCAGGCTGCAAGATAGAAGAATATGTAATATCAGTCTCCTAGCAAGCAGAGGCCCTAGGAGAAAAGGAAACAGCAGGACAAAGAACACAAATTCAAATTCAAATTGCAGGCCCCTCCGCTGGCTTACATGCCGTTGCCATTGCGACAACACAGTTTTCTTTTGAAAGCAAAGCCAGTTAGTGAGGGAATTTGGCTCACATTCTATGCTGCACCCCAAAAATTGTCGCAATGAAACTGCACAGGGCGCTCCGTTGGCATACACGCCGTTCTGCGACAACAACCGGGAGATGGAGGGGTTCCGGTTCTGGAAGCAGGGCTTCTGGAAGGACCATCTGCGCGGACGCCCCTACCACATCTCTGCCCTCTACGTCGTCGATTTAGTGCGCTTCAGGTGCGTCCCCCTTGCCGCAGGTACTGAGACGGCTGGACTTTCAGGATAGGCCGCCGTGCCTGCGCAGCACCTGCCTGAAATCACAATGCTATCACCCATTGAGCCTGCAACGCCCGGAGCTGTCGAGGAAGAGTCATCCTGCATGTCTAATATCATAATCTAGGGGGAAAATGTGAGAGATGCTTTCTTTCCTTTGCAGCACTTTACCGTGCGCGACATGCAAACTCGTGCTCAGGCCTTGAGAAGTCGCTCTCTTATTGCCGTGACTCACAAGGTCAGGCGGCAGCGGCTCAAAAACTGGGGTATGTGGCCACAGAATCGCACCTGACCCCTGCATGCAAGCGGCTTTGACCAGGTGAGATCTGAGCCGCCGTGTGCTTGCCGGGATTAATTGCAGGCAGAGTGCAGCGGGCGATCAGCTTCGGGTGGTGTATGACCAGCTGAGCCGCGACCCTGCCAGCCTGTCAAACCTGGACCAGGACCTGCCCAACTACGCGCAGCACCAGGTCCCCATCTTCTCACTGCCTCAGGTGCGCTAACTTCCTTGCCTTCGTTTGGTATCGATTTGGCACCGGTGCGAGCCTCTCTGAGAGCTTTAGCTTCGAGGTGCACCTGCATGCGGTCTGCTCTGCATATGTCAGCATCAAAAGTGCCGTGACCCGTCACTAAACTCCAGTGGGATTGCAACGTTTGATAGATTGCTGACACACCAGAAGTTCGGGCTAGAAAGACGGATAGTGAAAGACTGGCCAGAAGCGCAATGAGCCTCGAGCTGTCACCTCCCCAGGTCTCTGAAATGCACTAGTTATCACTAACAACTCACGGAGACCTCAGTGAGGCCGTGCGTTTGAATAATGAGAAATGAGAATGTCTGCACAAGAGGATTTATTAAACGCTTGCGCGCAGGAGTGGCTGTGGTGCGAGACGTGGTGCGGCAACGCAACCAAGAAGTACGCCAAGACGATCGACCTGTGCAACAACCCGCTGACCAAGGAGCCCAAGTTGGACAGCGCCCGCCGCATCGTCGCTGAATGGCCGGGCCTCGACGAAGAAGTTGCTGCCTTCACAGCCGAGGTGCCCTCTCCTTCAAGAACGCTTGTCCCGGCTCCTGACCCATGTCTTGTCTTTCAAACTTTCCAAGGTGACTGAGTGCGCCTAGACGAAGCCAGGCTTGTCTGCGCATACCGGCTCAGCTTCACAGCTGATGTGGCTGTCTATCCAGAAATACTTTGGCAGGGATAGAGAATATGAACCACATGTTTGGAACTTACAGCCGCTTAACCCTGGACATGTAGACAAGAATCCCTGTTCTCTGCCCTGAATATTGCTTGCAGATTGTAGCATGATTGGGTGTTTTATGGATTTGATTTGCCTGGTGCGTTCTCGAGCAACCAATCGCAAGAAAGCCATATCACATGCCTGTGATGTGGCGTGGGGACTTCTGTTTTTGTACCAAGTGCGACTGGTGCAGGTTGAGGCAGATCTGGCAGCGGAGGCTGTGGCAGGCGGGGAGGCGGCTGACTCACCAGAGCAGCCGGCCAAAGTTGGAGGGGATATCATACAGCATCATGACGAGGATGACCATGGGAAAGAGGCTGGAGGGGAGACGGGGAGTGGAAGCGCGTCCGAGGGGCACGATGCTTCAGAATTGTGATCATAGGCGCCATCGCGCATAGTTCGCCCGCAATGATTTTGGCGCAGACAGTCTACCCTATGAAAGAAGTATCTGCACTGCCGTGCTTTGAATGGCCTGCTCTTACAGCTGGAGTCACATAAGATGAGCACAGTTGTGACAGGTGCCGCAGCTGTTGCACTCCTGCAGCAAACCAGGGTGGTTGTCTACATCATGGGTGGCAGTCGCAGTGATCTCTGGTCTGTATATCACCATGCTTAGACCAGCGTAACACTGAACAAGCCAACCGTAGGATCAAACTGTACGAAGTATGGCGCAGGCTGTCACAGTCGGTCATTTACTCCGAGTATTGTGTAAAATTCCATATATGATATATATGTGATATCTCGGGTGTACTGTGCCACGCGTGGCAGATATCGTCAGCACTACTGAACAAAAGCGGAAATAGCGTGAGCCTGATCCATAAAGGTCAAGAAGGTCCCTATTAGGCTGTACTCCTTGCCCTGCAGCTAAGAAAGTCAAAGACATGCAAGGACTGCCTAGTCAGGCTCACCCCTGTTCACATGACTCAAGCATGACTAGGCATCCCATGCTCCAACGCCTCGATCTGATATGCATAAAAAGAATTCCAAACAGTCAAGTATGGCGTCTAGAAGAAGGAAATGAACATCAGCACCCCGACCAGCCCACTGAGATACAGGAGAACAAAGGGACGAGGCAGCAAAAGAAATCTCATTCTTTTTCTGGTGCTCAGCTTGATTTTGGGCGTTTCCTACTTGTCGCATAGGGCAGTATTCAACGGGCCAGCATCAGCATCAGTGCGGGATATACTGCTGCACATCGAAGGATATCCACCTCGAGATCTTGGCCTGGCATTGGCAGCGGCATTGCAGGGCACAGGGGACGAGGCCGAACGCCTAGCAGGCTCGTCAGGGTGCGGAGACTGTCAATGACTATAATCGTTACACTTGAATCTGCCATACCGTCCTAAAGGGGCTTCCAAGACTCCGGGATCTGCCTGAGGATGTCTGATGCTGCCGTGCCCATACCATTCAGACTGGATCCAACGGGTGTATCAAACACCAAAAACTCGATGAAATGGTCAAGAGATATTCATTGCAGTCAGCATCTTATGTTGCAGGGCGTTGACAGCTGTGCAGCAGCTGCTGCATGCCATCGAAGCCAGAGCGAGTGCAAATGCGGTCCCGTGCATCAGCGACCCCCGCCTGCCACACATTGCAGAGGGACAGCGGTTCTTTGTAGCTAGCAACCTTCACAACAATGAGAAGCTGCTGCCGCACTTCACCCTGCAGCTCCTGAGCCTGCTGCTGCAGCTGCCCAAGGGCAGCACATATGTCTCCATCTATGAGAGCGGCAGCACAGACCGCACAGGTACTTGCCTGCTTATATATTTCCTGCATGTAATGAATCCTACAACAGTGTACGCTATCCACAATAGCCCATGCAGTCATTCTGGCCCACCTGCAGACGCATACAGAGTGAACAAGCTGAGCACGCTCTGACTGCTTCCATCAATCCAGTCTCGACGGTGTACCTCAGAATAACTTCTTGACAAAGGATAAGCTAAGATCTGCTTGTGCTGCTGTCACAGGGGAGTGGCTGGAGTTGCTGCAGAGCCTGCTCCTGCTGCTTGAGGTGCCCAGCAGCATTGTGACAGGTGACCATCATCCCTCACTAGTGTCAAATTATTCTGGCAACACATGTCACTACAGTCATGTGCTGCTGAAGATATACGGCACATCGGCAGACAGCACGATCTTTCATTGCAAGTGTCTGAAGCCAGGGGCCCCTGAACCAGTTTTCAGAGGATGTTGTGTAAGCCCTGACCTGCACCGGGGGATATGAGAACTACAGTAACATGCAACGTCTAGTGATAGTAAACAATCCTTGGCTGCATGCGCGCAGGGGGTTTGACGCGCGCGGAGGGGGAGGACCGGATAGACTTCCTGGCCCAGGTGCGCAACAGCGCGCTGGAGCCGCTCTGGCGCGGCGCCGGCGGCAACGGCAGCGCTGCCGTCTCGGGCGAGGGCTTCCGCGCCGACCGCATTGTCTTCGTCAACGACGTGTTCTTCTGTGCGCGCGACGTGGTGAGCGCTCTTGGCAGGCTGTTCTTCGGTCCACCGCCATCAAGCAGACCACCATGCACAATGCCTGCCTGACGAATTGCATGCCATTCAATGCTTGAGATATAGAAGGGCATATAACCAATACCAAGTGTGCTGGAGTGTCCTGTCTTTCTCTCGGAGAGAGGAGAGCCAGCCGCTTTTCAGCGGAAGAGGGAGTGTCAGCCTGGCTGCCGCTCTGTCATGCAAACCCAAGCCTACATGCAGTCTGAGGTGCTCACCCGCTGATGTGCTCACCCGCATCCAGGCTCTATGATGAAGCAGTACTGTTGATGCGTGCGCGCAGGTGCGGCTGCTGGCGCAGGAGGGGGACTTGTTGTGCGGTATGGACTTCCACGTGGACGTGCGCGAGGGCTGGGACCGCCACTGGCGCAACATCCCCGCAGCAGAAATCATGCCCTATGGACCCCACGGGCCCCAGCTCGGGGTGAGGCTGCCGGCCCCTTTCACTCCCCCTTCAGGAGCTTTCCCGGTCATGATGCATCCCTTTCAGCAGCTCTCCCGGTCCTGATGCATGTCATCTTGGAACTCTCTTGATCACTGTGCATGTTATTTCGCAGCTCTTCTGGTCATGATGCAAACATCTCTCCTGACGATGATGCCTCCTCCTGCCTGGCCCAGTGCCTCCTCGAGTCAGCTCACAGTGTGTGATGGACACGATGCATACGTGTACTGCACAACGCCATCCCCGCGGCTGAGGATTCTTCCCGGGGGAGACTCTTTGGCAATGTGTCTGACATTGTGGCCGTCAATGGAGTATGCTTCTGGCAATTTTGCTGCTAGAACAAGAGGGTGATGATGCGGGGAGTGTGCGCAGTACAAGCACCAGAATCACGACCACCTGATATTCTACGACAGCTGGGTGTCGCGGGACCTCTCCGGCATCCCCTTTGCCAACTCACGCCCCTTCGTGCTGCACCAGGTGACCTTCCACTGCTGCCACTACTCTGTGTAAGCTTTTATTCCCTGCCGTGAAACGCCGCAAGGGAATGTTCTGCAAAGCCCACCTTTTGTTGGAACCAACCTTTTGTTGCCAGCCGGCTGAAGGACGCAGCCCAGCTTACCTCAAGCACGAGCTGCATGTTGGTGTTGCTGTGTTGGTGTTGGTGCATGTTGGAGCAGCTGATCACATCAAGGAAGTGATTTAGCATCGGTCCCATAACAATCGCCACAAGATATTTCAACAGAAGTAAATGTGCTGTGCTTTGGGCGCAGTATTCGTTGGCGCGGCTGCAGAAGGGGCTGCCTTTTCCGGTGTCCTGCTGCTGGAATGGCCTCGCCGTCATGAACAGCGCCCCCTTCCAGCAGGGCTACCTGTTCAGGTGAGACTCTACGCGCTGCAATTCCCAGCACGCTACCCTGGCTGCATGTCCCGAATTTCTTGCTTTTGGCCAGAATTCTGTCTGATCTGGATTACCGGGTGATTATGTCTCTATTTTTGAGCAGGTGCTGGCTACCCCTGTGCAACCAGAGAGAGAGTGAGACAGAGAGAGAGTGAGACAGAGAGAGAGTGAGACAGAGAGAGAAGAATACTAGCTTTCTGCAAGCCACGAAGATGCTGAGGGTGCCACATGGTGCCCAGGTGCCACATGTGCACGCACATGCCGTGCAAAACCAGAATCTGAAAAGTAGCGTGCATGGTGCAGGACGCACAGGCGGGGAGAGTGCGAGGCGTCGGAGGGCAGCCTGATGTGCGAGGACTTTCTGCGTGCCGGATACCAGAAGTTTATTGTTGACCCGGGCGTGCGGCAGGCCTACTTCCCAGAGACCGCTCGCAAGCTCTACACCGACAAGGTAAGCTAGATAGGCATGACTCTCGGCCGCTGCATGCAGTGTTACGCTTCAATGTGCCCAAGCAGCTTTCAATAAATCACACTCTCCATTGTGGTTTGCATGCACTTGCTGCCACTTCTTGCTCAGTGCATGCCCGTTTCGGTGGGATTTCTTGTTTGCTCAAGTAAGTTTGTCTCAGTGCATTCTCATGCTGGGCGTCTGGCAAGGGGGTCGACAGCTTGTTACAATCAACTCTTATAGCGCACTTGCAGGCGTGTATGCTAGCACGCACGTACAAGTATTGACCGCTCAAAAAGAGACCCTGCACAGATCACAGGATTCTGCAGGTCCGGCCGGGACCCCTGTGATCAAGTGCATCTGCGCGCAGGTGAGCTTCATCCCGCTGACAACGTGGGAGGAGGTGGCGGCCGCGCCGGAGCCGGACTTTGGATTTGGGCCGCGGCGGTTCCACATGACGTGCTGCCGCAAGCAGGCCGGGGGCGACATCGTGCACTGGGAGCAGTGCCGCCCGGGGGAGGTTTTCACGCGCACGCTCAGCTGTGACGCCTGACCCGGGCTTGCATTACCCATTTATCTGAGTCATAAGCTCATATTTATGCTGTTCATGACAGTTTGCAGGCGTCAAAAACATGGCGTGATCAGGATGGTGCATGGCATGGGAGCATGCATATGCGAATGATGCAGCGCCTCCTCATCAACTATCAGTCTTGTCTGGCAGACTTCAGCCCTTTCTGATTTCAGGTAGACTAGAGAATTCCCGAAACGAAGACTGTCACCCTTCGCAATACTTTCCAGGGTTTTGCTTGGACATCCTTCGTGCCAAATACTTCTGTACTAGATCTAGACTTTAAGTTTGCAAGAGAACACGGCATGCAACGCAGACAGGGCTCTACAGGAAGGCACATGTGCCCGCTACCTCCCTTTCAGCGGTGAAATGCCTCTGCAAATGTCTATACATTTGGCTTACAGCTTTATAAATGTAATCGCCAAGCCATTGGGTGTTGCATTTTGGCTGAAGTATGTTGTAAACGATGAAGGATCAGATAAAGGACCTCCTTTCAGCCATCCTGTGTTTTCTGCGCAGCAGCAAACCCGCATGAGACCTTTGAGCAGACTGTGCTAAAACATTATGCCCCCTGTGCTCTGGCTCACTCAGGCCTGTAAAGCACATTACACTATGGCAATTGCCATCGGTGATTAAAGATGTGATTTAACTCCAGAGCCATCACTGCACCGTTGTGCTGTAATCCAAGCATGCTCTCAAGCACAAACAATCGCTGTAATAAACCTGCACGCCACAATGATCAGGTAGGCAGTATCTAGAGTGCAATTGGCAGCAGGGATTACCATCTGGTTTGTAGACGAATGCTCTGCATGTGGAATCTGCTGTGCATGCTGCAGCTACTGTGCTGACGTCTCCGGTCAGCTTGCAGTAGTCAGCACTGAGCGAATTGGGACTGCAGGCAATAAATGCCACCGTCATGTCTATGGAACCTTCCTTAATCATGAAGTACGCTGCACTCGTAGCATTCTCGCTGTCACCGCAGCCGGGGGGTCGAATACGGCTTAATGTAAGCTGAGGCAGGGGGTATGCGCACCAGGAATAGTCAAAGAAGCCGGCAAAGTCAACGCCTGAATGGCGGCTGTACCCCAACGGCGCCGGCAGCTGATCCACCGCCTTGCTCCATGTTGCTGCAAGGACAGTAGGTGTTTTGGCCAGATGTGTCTGACAGGTGACCGCCTAATTGAGTCTGGGATGCACACAGCACTTGCATGGCTGGTCGGGCATGATCCGCGTTTGCTGAAAAGTGCTGGGCACACACTGGAGCTGGCAGGCATGATGCACTCACAACCTTGTTTGATCCTGATACCACGAGATCTAACGGCTCTCTTCCAAACACGATAAACAAAGACCCAGCAGGAGATGCAATTGTCTGTAGCAGGAGATGCAATTGTCTGTAACAGTGAAATATTAGTTGTTTCAAGCAGAAAGAGGAGTGGCGAGTTGCTCACGAAGCCAGCCGGAGGTGAAATCAGAGCCGGCCCAAGCGCGGTCAGTTGTGAGGGACGGTTCCGATTCAAGCATGCTGAGCATCTGCTTGAGCGTGCACTGCTGGTACGGGTAGGTCGTTCCAAAGCCATTGTTGCAGCCAGTATTGATGTCACAGTACACCCAGGCATTGCAGATCTGACTCGGATAGCTCTGGAACGACTGCACCAACACACACGTGGTCATTTTCTTCTCTGAGGAAGCCGGTCATCATTTGTACTTCACCAACAGACTACAACTGCATGCATGATTGTTGACAAATGATCTACATACACATGCACAGGAGCAGAATTCACGGCAGAGGTAAAAAGGAATGCGCAGCTTACAGCACAGCAAGCAGCGGAGGATGGCTGAAGGTTGGCTGCCCCTTCTGTGAGCACATTGCCCAAGAAATTTGTGCGGGGCACAGTGACACATGTGGCTGGCTGTTGTCGTCCTGCATTCAGCAATGCTCCTATAAGTGAGTTTTACATGAGAGTAAGACAGGATCGTAAACATACTTGCAGTGTCAGCTTCCGATACAGCGATGGCAAGTGCCTTACCTATCTGCAGCAATTGGCGTGAAGGTTCTACCACATCTGCATTGCCAAGGACAGATTTCAATTCATCGCCTGCACGAATGCAACATCAAGCATTCCATATGTTATTTCTGAGCTGTCATAACGCGAAGGTCGGAACGCAACGCCTAGCGGGAGTATCCTCGATCACTCTTACCACATTAAGAAAAAGTGTAATTCAAAGCTATGGATAGCAAAAACCGAAACACCATTCTAATATCAAGCTAGCATCAACAGGCGACTCTGCAAAAGCAGTTTGGCTTGCGCGGAACCCTACAGTGAGCAGCTTCCGAAACAAACCAAATGGACGTCAAATAATAAATTGTCGAGCAGAAATAAAGTTCATTACCGTGTGTTCCACTAGCGTAAGTCTGGCATAATAGTATCAAAGATGCAAGGATGGCCACTGAGGACGTATACTGCATCTTACTCGCTGGCAGAATCAGTGACAGGCCACGTCCCTAAGCAACAGTAGATTGTAGCAGTTGTGAGTCATTTGTAGAGATCGTTTACAAGAAAGATATGAGAATTTGTATTTTACGAGATTGATGGAAAATACGTCGAGCAAGATGTGTACTACGATGTGTCACATTGAGATTTGTAAGATCCACGTCAGCTTCCCAGCTGAAGCTGCAGCTTCAGGATACCTTTGTTGGATTTGATCCACAAATTTGACCAACAGGTGGATTACTGCAGAGGAAGAAACGATCAGCAATTTCTGCGGAGCTGCAATCACTTATTGCCCCCAGCTCATATGAACAAAAAACCAATGATATCATTTCTCCGAATCTGCCTTATGTGTGCACTGCCGAGCACTGTTCAAGCGGCGCCACATTCATTCACTGTGGCAGTCAGATAAGACTACTTGCACATGCCGCCATGCCAGTAGCAGCTCTACAGACATGCCAACGTGGCACCTGCCGGCTAAACAGAGTCACATGTCTGTACAAACCTCTACAGGGACACCATGCATGAGCAATATTCTATCCAAGGTCACCGGTCTGGCGTTTCAGAATTGCCCTTTCATCTATGTTTTGTCAATCTCTGCCTTGATGTCTGCATACAACTTTCTCTCAAATGCGATCTTGCATGTGCAAGGCAGACATGTCATTGTTCGTCATCTCTCATAGTACCAGCCTAGCTGATCAGGTCATGAGCAGGTAAGCCTCACTCATTGCTAGTGAGGTAGGTATCCCCAGGGAGGCCCCATGAAATTTAGATCAATTGGAGAATATTTGCACATACGCCGCAGTGTCGGGGTTGGGCGTAGAATAGCTCAATGACTGCAGAGGGGCAAGCTGCACGCCATTGCCTCCCTTTAGCCACCCAATGCTCTCTGCGCAGCAAATCATTGTCATTGATCGAGAGTCATTTCAGTCCATGATTGCCATGATCATACCTTGAAGAACAGCAGAGCCAGCACATGATGTCAACAGTCAATTGTCCCTAAGCATGTGCCCAAGTGTGCACATTAAATTAAAAATGGACGAAGACAACTTTGACTGAAGTCGCTGTGACCATATCAAGCAAAACCTTAATTCACCAATGTCAAAACTAGGCGAACTTTGACGATTTGAAGATGGCAAGTGGGGTCTAAACTCACGACTGGGGTTGTAGACGAATGCCTTGCAGTCCGGGTCTGCCGAGCACGCCGCCGCCAGTGATGTGGCACTTCCCGTAAGTTGGCAGTAGTAATCATTGCTGATCGAGTTCGCACTGCACGCCACATAAGCCAGAAGTCATGCCCAGTGTATGCATGGCACATGCAAGATCAAGATCTCCCACTTGAGATCACCTTTACTGCTCCGGCAGAGACTCTGAAGCTGGTAATTAAAACTTGCAGGTTGCCATCAAGGAAGCAACAGGCCATACCTGCTTGCTTTGTGGTGGCGATCTGGACGCACACTATATTCTGGTTGGAGGGCAAGATAAAAACAAAGGTCAGCTCAGGCAGGAGGGCCGAGCTCACCATTTGTAGTCATAAGCATTTGCAAAGTCGACGCCTGGATAGCGAGAGTAGCCTGTCACCGGCGGTGTCTGGCCAGCCAGCTGAGTAAAAGAAGCTGCGCGCAACAAAGAAACCCTTTTTAGCAGGACACAGCTGCCATACAAACCAACTTTTGTGTCAGCCTTTGGATACACTCCTCCCAGACATGCCTCTTGCCAATTAAGAGGTCATGCTCAGTGTGGACATTGTCACGTTGCCATGCTACCCTAACAGTAACAGACCTAACAGAAGAAACAAAGGAGCCTGCAGGCGTGGGGTACTTGCAGCTACAAGGTCCTACTGATATTGGGCAAAGATACTGTGGCGCTGCTGCAGAAAGGGGCACTCACGGATCCAGCCGGAGGTGAAAGGTGATGCGCCCAGTTTAGAGGTCTGTGTGAGGCTCGGCTGCAGAGCTTGCATGCTGGACTGGAATTTCAGCGAGCATTGCTGGTACCCGTAAATAGTTCCGTAGCCATCATTGCACCCTGTAGTCATTCCACACCACACCCATGCATTGCAGCCGCCGCCCCTTATCGCCTGCCGGGTTTGAGTCCAGCAAGACTGCACCAACACACATGAGTCATTTGCTGTGGCAAGTTATGCTGACATCACCCTACTTTCATTCTGAGCCATGCAGGGTGCTGTATGCAGTCTCAGCCGACCCTGAAAATCAGCATGCCGCATGCAAGATGGCAAGCCAGGAGATGGTGAGATTTTACAGGCCGTAAGAGATCCGGGAAGGATGGGTTACATCACAGCAGGCACCACTGGATGGCTGGAGGTTGGCTGCACCATCTGCTAGCACGTTGCCCCCAAAGTTTGTTGAAGGGACTTTGATGCAGGAACCTGCGACAAGCGAGAAATCAATGCTGAAAACAGTGCTGAGAGAAATTTATGGTAAAAATCCTAAGGGTGCCATCCCTGATCGTGCATTGGTCCAAGGAGCGTTATCGAGGAATGCACGGGCAGATTGGCCGGAGCCTCACCAGTTTGAAGCAGTTGCCGTGAGTGATGCTCTGACGGTGCATCTACATGAAGATCTGCGCCTGCCGCACCTGCGATGCCAGTCACTGAGCTTGTGCAAGGGATGCTGTCTCAAGGTCAATGCATACTAACGAAGCTTCAAGAAACAATTTTCATAATTTTAAGGCACAAAATACTATTTAAAGCTCTTAGAAGCACATCGTCTAAGGATCTTTAGACGGGGACCATAGATAACAGGAAGAACCCTGCATCACAACTCCGGAACAATGAGTCACGCAAATTTAACACTGTGACCTGCACAGAGGAAGTTGATCCCACCGTATGCTCGAGAAGCGCCGGCGTTGCTACAGCACAGCGCAAGTAAAATGATGCCCGCACAGATCAGCTTCATCAGATACGACCGATTTCGACACCTGTATTGTCAGGCCTGGCCAGATTCGGTATTAATATAACACTGCAATATTCACCGTACAACCTGCAGTATATGAAGGTCCGGATTCTGGCTTTGACAAGAATCTGCAGGAAGATCTTGTCAAATAGGTCGTAAGTGCCGGGTTCCATGTCAGCTTCCACGTGGTGATTCTTCATGCCTCTGCTGATGAAGGCAATCATACCAGGACATTCGGCACTAAAGCAATACTTTTTCTTTTGGAGAGATACCATCAGTGGGATTTTCTTACACAGATCGGCGAACTACTGAACTCACCACTTCGCTTTCACCCAAATACCTTATTCTCCAGGAGAGTCTAGACCTGTGGGCCTTCATCAGGATCATCATAAGATGCGATATCGATGGTGCAGCAAATTCACGACGCCCAAGCCCTGTGTTGCCATGCATACACGTCCCTACCACAATGCAGCTCCTACTGTACAGCTTTTTGACCGCAAGCTTAAAGCGGTTCACGTGAATCTCTTCAAAGAAACAAAGAACTCCACATGTTGCCCGAGTGCGGCTTGGCAAAAGCCAGATGTCAAGGAATTCTCTACAACACCAAGCGGATCCATGACCATGTACTTATACAGGGGACAACACACTGTGCCTATTTGATGTACACCATGTTCAGCACACCAGAACTTTGCTGGATGGCAGACGAGCCATGGACAAAACCACGAGGCATGCAGGTTGTACGAATGTGAAATATACCTATCTGCACTTCCTACCAGGAACCCATCTGGACAATCTGCATATCGTTTGTTTAGCGCCGGAAAGCAAATAGTGAATTGGGCACATCCTGCAGTGCTCCAGAGACCTTGCACACAACCGCCCGGACAGAATCTGCCGCTGGAGAAAGATGACTCCCCAAGTGCACTGCACTTCAACCCCGCCCCACTGCAAAGCCTGTTGAAGGCAAGGCAATCTCTTGCAATGTCTCTAGAATGAGTCAAAAGTGCGGTAGTGGTTAAGTACGGCCTGAGATTTCAGCGGCAGGCAGCCCGGCCGGGCAGCGGGGGCTGCCCACAGCGGGCAGGTCAGGGCAGGCCGGCGGCGCGCAGGCACTCCTGGCCGGCCGTCCCCGCCAGCAACGCCAGCTTCTCCGCACACCTCAGCACCTGCCACCCACCTAGCTCTCAGTTCTTTGACAGAGCACAGATTATTATTATTATTATTGTTACACGCTTTTCCTGCCAAGAGGCAAGGTGCGTCCTGCAGACAAGCTGCACAGATAGACCAGCAAACATCCACAAATACACCGCATAACATGTAACCCCCTGCTTCGGGAACTCTTTGCAACACGTTTGTAAAGCCACACAACATCATCCGATAAACAGACAACTCTCATTCAGGCTGCACTGATGCCACACATCCTTGGGTGACTGCTCTGTCCAACATCTGACGTCCAAAATGCATTGCAGGAGTGAGCCTCTCGCACTTGGCAGCACAGCACACGGGCCGCCCCCAGCAGCTCTCACGTTTCAGCGGATGACAGCAGTCAGAGGGCAAAAAGAAAAATAAATATTCACCTGGTGGAGATCGAGCTTGCCGGAGAGCTGGATGCAGTAGCGGAGGATGCCGTCGAAATCCAGGTCAGCGTCCATGATAGCACGCCGGTGGAGACCGAGCACGCCCGCGCACATGAAGATGTGGAAGTGGGGGCTGATGTGGCGAGACCACAGCGCCTCCCACAGCCGCAGCACCTGCAGCCGCCGCTGATGAGTCACCCCTCACCCCACAATGTATCTGTTCTCGGTCCAGTGACCCTCAGAAGTTAAGAGGAACCCCTTGGACTGGGCCAGCTTTGTCAAAGCATCCCTATTTGATGCCATATAAAAGACATCAGGTACATTTGGATTCCAGGGTCCTGAGGTTACGAATGTTTCAATCTTGCATGGCTTCGCTGAAGGGTACGCGCTTCCCAAGCCAAGAGGATGGCTCAAACCTAGCCACCGCATGCTACTTTACAGCAGGCAATTTTTCAAGTGTGACTTGTGTGACAGTTGAGAATGGCATATGTAGCTTAATGCAGGTGTTTCATACCTCTTCGTAGGAGGAGAATTCCCGCTTGAACAGGATGAGCAGCCACCGGTAGCAGAAGTAGTAGTTGGTGGCCTCCTTGCTCTCCTGAAGCATGCACAGCACAGGTAACCAGATGCGCCACATGACCAGCATCAACACCCCCACAAGCAGCTTGAAAAGTCAGTATGAGTATCACTTTGCACGACAGAAGAAGATTAACGGCTTGTTGCATCTTTCTAGAAATTGATGGGGCAACATGGACTCAGAGTTATGCCCTCCACACCACACTGTGCATGCAATATGGAGCTTGGACTTTAAATTCATGACACGGGACTCAAGGGTGTCAAGTATGGTGTGGGTGAGGGAATAAGGGGCCCCACCAGGAAGGAGGTGAGCTGGGGGTCCAGGATGCTCATGAGGCTGCTGAGCGCCACCAGCTGAGACTGCATCCCCCGACAGTCCGTGTGGAAGTTCGCCTGCACATGCATGTGAGATAATCATAAGCTGCCGTATGGTGTTTCATATTCACGGCTTGTATGTCTCTCAACAGCTGCCCAGGTATACGGCTGCAACAGCAGCAAACTAGTTTCAAGGCCACACATTTGCTTCGCAGACAGCATCATTACAGACCTTGGCTCAGCCTAAGCTGCTAAGGAAGGTTTGAACATCTTGAGAGGTGCTCCCAAAATCACCTTTAGCAGCTTCATCTCAGCACAGGCGTGTAAAAGTGACAAATATACGAAAGGATGCTTCACCTATGCTCCTATGCAGAAAAGAAGTAGACTCACCTCCAGCTTTTCCATGAGGCAGGCGAAGCACCAGAATGCCTCCGCCTCATCGTGCATGACATACAGGATGGGCGCCACCATGTCTGACATGCCCTGCACATGCCAAGTCAGCACATTCACACAAGTCACAAGGACACAAACTGTCCAATTGCAGCACACAGAATGTGAGCCACATTCCCTTTCCTGCTGTTGTTGCCTGTTAAAGAGGCAAGACTTTCTTGCTGCAACGATCCTCAGCAAGAGGCAGCCCAGGGCTGCCTTCTTAAGAGACGCAGTGGGAATAATACATCAACAGGGCACTAAGAACGTCCAATAAAACTAGTATCATTCAGTTCTTCTAAGTCGAGATAAATATACAGCCCACGTTGATCTCCTGATGGTGATTTGTGAGAAAGAATATACGGTAGACCGGGACTACAACAAAATTTATTTGAGTTGCATGAAAAGGTCAAAATATTCGACGAATTCAAATTTTTTTAGTTCAACTCAGTCTCCCGGTGAAACAAGCAAGGCGGCTGGGGCGCGCCTGGACATAGCCAAGGTCGTAGTTGTAGATGGAGTAGGAGAGGAGGATGCATCGCAGCATGCGCACGTTGCGGCCGCGCTCCGCCCGGTAGAACGGCTGTGCCCGATCCGTCCGCCGCACGTCCTTCTCAACCCGACTGCGCCGCTCTCGCCACTTGCTCCACCTGCACGGTGCGAATTGGCATCAGACAGGAGTCATAGCAAGCAGATTGAAAGGGCTCAATTGGGTGAGCAAAACTGAGCTCAAAATGCTGTGCTCGGAATGTGAAGCCTTGCTCCACCTGCGCAGCGTTCATGCGAGCTCTCTGAACTTCTCTTGTTGTGGAAAGAGGAATGCAGAGCATCAGAGCAGAGGCGTGTGCCAGACGGTGAGAGGAAGGGCTGCCTTGCAGTGTGAATACAATATGTGCCACAAACAAGGCACCAACGGCCCAGGAGTACGATTGATCAGAATGCACATATACAGTCGAGTGTGGCTCTTATGAATCTTGATGAGTCACTACTGTCAGCAATTGGCTACTGCGTTGGCATCAGCTAGCCATACGTCCCTTCAGCAGCGCCTGGAGCAGGACGCCAATTGCTCTTGCCACGTCATCCCTGAGAATCCAGGCCAAGTGCCGGATACAAGTGCTGCCGGCTTGCCTGAAGTCTCAAGGAGGACAGCGCAGCTGTGAAGGCGAACGAGTTGTGCAGCGACTGCCACGGCATACATTCAGGAAAACGTCATCAACGAAGTTCTCCTTGTGCTTCAGGCAAACCAGCTGGAAGTATACGCTGCCAGCTCACCCAAAGACAAGGAGGGCTGAGCTAATTGGACCTAATGCTCAGCAACTGTTCGCAAGGCTACCCAGATACATCCAAAACACTAAGGTTGGGAAATGCAAGAAGGCAGGGGGCATGCGCAAAGGCAGGGGCAAGATTGGGGAATGCACAAAACTAAGAGACACACTTGGCCGCCTGGTCTGGGCCGATGGAGGTCCACTGGGATTTGATGGTGGCGTAGCGGCGCTTCTTTTCTTTCAGGATGGCCGCGCGCTCGGCAGCGGTGGAGTCGGCCGGGTAGAGGCCCAGCAGGAACTTCCACACCTCGCGCCGCACCTCCGGCTCGCAGCCGCTGTAGAACACGCGCGCCCGCATCGCCTTCTCGTTCGCTATGCGCCCTGCGCTCGGTGTTTGCAGATGTCAGTGCACCCGTGACATCAGCAATGGCTGTCACGCTTGGCACCTCCCAGAAATCTTGCAAGAAAACGCCCCAATTTGCAACCTGCATGATGTGGTCCAGGACGCAGGATCTCAGATTGACAAGAAAAACATCTTCAGAATATAAAAGGTGGCACGCCACAATGGCATGCAAGCTGAGCTGCACCGCTGTCCGCCCGGCGGGAGCTGCCGCGCAGGAAACTTGACTCAAGACTGCGTGGTCATGATGCTGTGACAAACAGCCAGGGGAACGCAGCCAACAAGGCCGCACCGTCGCTGCCGAGGAAGGAGCAGAACTCCTCATGGTGCATGGGCGGCGGCCGGGGAGCATTGCGCACGCTTGTCGCTGATTCCAGCAAGTCCCGGTCCAGCAGCTCGAACGCGCCGACGGCTGTGGCAGCTTCCCCGAAGCTGACGCGCTCGCCGTCCTCCGACGACGGCCCTGGCCGTTCCGCCGCTTCTGCGTCCAGCCACTCCGCGCCGGCCGCAGCCGGCCGGCCGTCCCCGGGCGCGGCCGCCGCGGCTGCCATTGCGCCGTCATCTGCTGGATGACATAAGCTATGTCAGCTGAGATTACAATCCACCACTTTCTAGTTAACAACCTCCACAGGCAGGCACGCCTCCCAACGGAATGACTTCCTGATATGGACATATATTCTTACTGACAGCTCGGGTGCCAAGATTATTCTAATATAAAGGTCTCATGCCGTGCTCCGCTGTATATTGCCTGATGACCATCCCTTGTGTCTGTGAAACTACTTGTCTAGTCGTGGCGTAAATTCCTGATCTGCATCCTTTACAGCAAGCGCCGCAGTAAGGTTTCTGCAAATCTGGCATTGGGCCATATTGTATAACAAGGTTGTCACAGCAGACCTGCAGCGAGCGGGGGCGGGTAGAGCACGGAGGACTCGAGGAAGGACTGAGTGGTCTCTCTCGCGCGCTGCGTCATGCGCGCAACGCCCTCCCACATCTGGCTCACCACGTTGCCACCCTCCGCCTCATTCGCCACTGCTTATACCACACATTGCATTTAGCACCCTCCAATATCTTCCAAATTTTCTCCCCCAAAAGCTCAGGACACCACCCTAATCCAGGTAGCTGCATATCCACCCCCGCCGATGGTCCTCCTCCACACCTTTTACAATCCGAGGAGCGTAAGATTAGGGAGAATGGGATAAATGTCGAAAGGTGAATGGCTACCTGTCACCGTCCCCAAAATCTGTGTCTTCTGTTGGAGTAATGGCTGGCTGCACCAGCAGAACGGAACCTAGCTTGATTGGAACAAATCATGGATGAGATATTGACTGATGCCGCACCGGTGCGGGGCGCGAAGGCGGCGGAGGCAGAGGGAGGGAGTCCGTCCAGCAGGAGGCCGGAGAGGGACTGCTGCAGGGGGTCTGCGGTGTCGTTGATGAGGTAGGTGTTGGGGTCCTCTGCTGACTTCACCAGGTCGCAGTGCTGCGCGCACATGCATGCATGCCACCTCAGCACAAGTGCATGCACCAGCTATACCCCCAGACACTCGTGCGCCAGGCTCATTGGTGTTTGAACTCTCCGATTGCAGCCACATCAGCATGTAGCACACAAATGCACTACTCTACCCTGATCTAGATATGTACAGCTCGGCTGCTGCCAGAGAGCAGGGCAACTCGGGTACCAGGAGCACCAGGGCAGACAAGACACATCGCAGGAGAAGAGCAGCAGTGAGCCAAAGAGAGCACTGGAAACGCAAGTACCTCTTTGAGGGCGGAGAACAGCGCTCGCACGCCGCCGGCAGTGAAGTACAGCGGTGGCAGCGTGAGGCCATTTGTGAGCACAAGGACAATGTGCTGCGTGCCAAATGAGGGCGCATGCTTGCGAACAGCCTTCACCTCTGACAGAGGTATTGGGTGCACTGCGTACATCGTGCGATCTGCGCGCATGCACCGGTGATCAGCTTGTCTGCTGCAGCTGAGAGGGGCAATTACTACCGTCCTTCCCGTTGCCTAACAATGCTAGACACAGAACTGTGAGCGCATTCTGCAGGTTGCATGCGCATTGGAGAAGATGCTCACCACGTGCGGTGGGTTGAGCGGCCACGATGGGAGGAGTGTGGAAGGTCCCATCCGGCAGGAGGGACCCTGGCGAGTAGGGCAGCCATGCCAGGAACATGACCCTATTCTGTTTGATGAGGCTCAGCCTCCCCATGATCCTCTCATTCTTCGCCACCACTGCTGCGACTCCTTCCCTTACATACGTCACCTGCGATTTTGAAGCCCAAAATCGTTTGCCCAATAGCTCATTGAATGTACCTCGAAATACTGGGCAAATAGGGGATGCTCTCGCCAAAGCGTCTGTCTGAAGCGCTAAATACCCTCGGTTCCATTCTCCTCTCATTACCAGGTCATGAGAGGTACTTTCGGACCAATCACCTCTGTGTCGCTGTTCTCTCCAACATCCATGAAGTTGTCATCGTCACTTGCGCAACCAGCTTCCTCGTCGCTGGCCTCAAAGTCCTCTGTGCAGCTGTTTGGTTGACTGTCAGGTATGGGGTGCGATTGCGGGTGGGCATCTTTGTTGCTGGTGGAGACCATAATTTCCAGGGTGATGGTTCCACTACCACAGCTGTCTCTTTGTCAACCTAGGACACTTTGCAGCGCTCCATCGTACACGTCTCCGACAAAGGTGCTTTCTTTCAAGTGAAATGCTTCCTCTCGTCAGCTGCACCTGCTCTGATACAAGCCCAAGCAGTAATTCTCTGGGGTACCTTCAGTTACAGCCTGGCTTTCTTGGCCTGAGCTACCCTTTGTCTGTCCCGAGCAAAGCAGCGCAGCTTGCTGATTATACAAAGACAATGTGCACAGTATTGTAGGGCTGGCAGGGCGGGTATGTGAAGTTGATCCCCCAACCATGAAACAACGAAAATGGGCTGTCTTGCTTCCTGCTTGGAGCCTGCCCAAACCTGACATCAGCAAGTTCACGTGGGATGCCAAGGTTTAATTCGGTTTGCGAAGGGAAGCAGATCGGCTGCTTCGCCTCTAAGAGGAGTGGAGATCTCGGAAAAAGCTTTGATCAACGATCGCTGGCACAGGCGCGTTACTAGCCAGCTCGCACAGTCTCCCTTTGTGACAAAGATCAAGCTGAGGCTACTTGAATACCAGACAAGCACGTCCTGGTTGTCAAATAGTGTCTTAGTAACATAGAGGAAGCTCAGATTACAAGTTCCAATGCGTGAGTGAGCTAATTGCATCCTTGACACCCCGCAACCTCGGGCCGGAATTAGGTTTGGTCGGGACTTGCGTAATTATAATACGTTGGAGTTGCGATTGGGAGTTTAAGGTAATAGAAGACAATTTATTGTGTGTACATCTCAGAGTTCAGCTGCTTGAGGGAGCAGGCCCCGCGCTAGCTCATAACCTAGTCGCATTGTACCGTCAGCGGCTGGCTGCGGAAAGCAACTGAAGGGCGCTGCATGCGATCGTATCGCGATTGTGTTTCTGCCATTACTCCCGTTTACTTTCTGACGTACGGCGCTGCCGTGCAGGAGGTTGGAGGAGGCACTGGGCACGAACTAGGGCTTGCCACAACAGCTGCCAGATCAGATAAAGGAGACCGTGTTAGAAGTGTGAAAAAGACCAGATGGCGCCCACCAGCGACGAGACGGCTGTGCCTCTCCTGAGCGGCCATGCCCACCCAACATGGAACTTGCGCACCACGTTCTCTGCCCCTCTGGCAGTGATCCTGGCTGCCCTGCTTGGGGTGTTTATCGCCTACGTTAAATACCCCGAGCTGGAGTCCACCGACGCCCATGTCAACCAGTACTACATGTACTACATCCACGTGGCCATCATGATCTTCGTTGGTTTCGGGTGCGCTCCGCTAATTGCCCTGCTTCCACGCCATTCGCAGTTGGCATAGCTCAAGTGCAAGCTATCTGAAAGCTTGCTGATTCGGGATGTTTCATCTGAAGACTTACTAAGAGCTGGTCCTGACAAGATTTCTGGCGCTTGCCAGGTACCTCATGACTTTCCTGAGGTGCGCATCGCTTTCCCCTAGCTGTGCAGTCCTTGCATGCATGAGCAACATGACTATGCCTGCATGCGTTCATGCTTTTTGCAGCACAACTCCTTTTATCGACACTGTCACGCGGTGTTTTCTTTCTCAAATTTGAATTCAAGGGGTGGTCATGCTGTAGGCGGTACAGCTACAGCGCTGTGGGTCTAAACTACCTGACATCAGCAGTTGTCATGCTGGAGGCCATCGTCTTCGTGGGGCTGGTGCAGCAAGTCATCTTTGGGGACTTGTACGCAGATTCCCTCTTCCCAAAGCTTAAGCTGAAAGTCAATATTTTGTACTAGGGCCACACTTGGGCAACCTCAGAGAACCCAGTGTCCGCAGTCTAACAGTGCCATCTTCTTCAGAAGTCCTCCTGCCTCAGCAGCTTGAGCTGCATATGTCATGGCTGATGTCATGGCTGATCTTTTGAGGGACAAGGCGTCAATTTTCCCTTGAACCAGGAATGCATACATCAAGGCAGGCATTTTTCATGAATTTCAAATTCATGTGGTGTTTACAGGTCCTACATTGAGCTGAATCTGCCGCTGCTGATTGACTCAGCATTTGCGGCCGGTACGGCCATGATCAGTTTTGGGGCCGTCCTTGGAAAAGTGTCACCTGCCCAGATCACCCTCCTGCTTGTGCTGCAAGTCCCCATCTACGCGTTCAATGCCCATCTGGCCACAGAGGTGAGACACCAGTCTGTTTCTATATAACAGCTGCTACAATGGAATGCAGAAATATCAAACCTTAAAATATTTGTGATATGAAGATTTGCAGGGGAAGACTGCCCACAACAATAGCTTGCAAGAAGCCAAGGAATACTTTTGAAGGGGGATTAAAATTTGTCTTTAAAGCCCAGCATGATTTCTCTGTTAGAAGCATCTCCTGTCACTCTTGACTGTGAGGTTTCACAGATCACAGCGCCAGCACTGCTCAGCTCATGAGGTTGGATGATAGATTCCATGACTCACCGCCGGCACTGAGCAATTTTGATTTTGAATTCGTGCAGGTTTTTGGCGGGCTGGATGTGGGTGGCAGCATAACAATCCACGCGTTCGGCGCGTATTATGGCCTGGCCTCAGCGCTAGTGCTGGCTCCGGTGGCTGCCGGATCGTCCCACCCCAAGAACGGCGCTTCATACGTCTCGGACATGACCGCCATGATCGGCACCATCTTCCTCTTCATCTTCTGGCCCAGCTTCAACGGCGCTCTCGCCTCCGGGGTGAGGCCTAAATTTCACTGTTTTGACCCTTTTGAACACCTCTGAAACATGTAATCTGCTGCGTGCCACAACGGTAAGGACAACACCAGCTACTCAGTAATTATGGCTTGCACCTGAAACATCTGGCTGTGAGAGTTGGCCTGTGGTCTCACACTGTGGAGGTAGTTTTTGTTTGTTTGTATGTTTTCTGCTATCAGGCTATCAGCTTAATATGACAGGCCCCAACTGACTTGTCGTAGAGCTGGGCTGAGGACAACACGCATGCAGACACTTCAGCCTGTGCTGCAGACTTGAGGCTTAATTCAGCGTTATTATATGAGGTTTCAGCATGTTTCGTGCTGAGTGCAGGTGCCAGGGACCATCTCTCCAGGGCCCTTCCAGCAGTTCAACTGCATCATCAACACAGTGATCTCGTTGCTCGGCGCCACCATTATCACCTTCATTGCATCGGCCTTCGTCGGCGGAAAGTTTGACATGGTGCGGTTATCCCAGGGACTAGCTCACCTTTGACTGCATCAGCTTGTATCACCTTCTCTCAGCAATGTAAAATAATAAGCCCCCATGAATTTTCCTGCATGTGCCTTTCCCCAATTGAACCAGTAACTTTCTGTTTGCTCCTCTCCACATATGCCACCGGCCTTTGCATGTAGTCATCCGTCTACGTGCATCTTTGATTGATAATCTTTATTCTTTAGTGTGCGGGGTAAAGCTTCAAACATTCTGTTGTGCAGCAGCACCCAAGAAGAGGCAGCGGCTGAACACCAGTGTTTCCATGACTAACTCGCGCTGACATCAGCGGGCATGTGCGCGCAGGTGCACATCCAGAACGCCACGCTGGCCGGCGGAGTCGCCATCGGCTCGGCCGCAAATCTGATGGTCGGCCCCGGCGGCGCGCTCGGAGTGGGAATACTGGCCGGCCTGATTAGTACGCTGGGATATGCCTACCTGTCACCCGTGCTCGAAGCCAAGATCGGCCTGCGCGACACCTGTGGCGTGCACAACCTGCATGGCATGCCCGGTGCGCTCTCCCGGCTTATATTTTCGGAAAATCGAAATTTGAAATCCGAGATTTTGAATTTTGAAATTTGAAAATTTTGGGTTTTGAAATTTTAACATTTGGAAATTTGGGATGAAAATGGTAGCAAGGTGAGCGAATTTCTTGCAAGGCAAGGCCTTTGGTCGAGGGCTGTCCATGCAGCGATGTGGGTGGCTGGACTTCCTGTGCTGTAGCAAGCAGGGTTGCGGGGCTGAATACTTTTGACGATTGCGTTAAGACACCTGTGCTTCTTTGGTGTGCTGTGCTTCTTGCTGGACAGCTGCAAGCTGAGACCTTTGAATACCCAAGCTCAACACCTTCAATTGGGTGTTCATGCAGGCATCCTTGGCGGCCTGGTGGCTGCAGTGACGGCTGTGCTGGCCCCAGAGGCCAACGCCCCTGTCATGAAGTATGGCGGCAGCACACAGGTGCGCTTTGCCCTTTCACTTGTCCAAGCTTTCCTGCCTGTTGCCCAGGGCCGGCCTGCTTGCATGCATGCACAGCATCTGTGCTAAATTTTGCATGCATTGACTGCTTGATATTCTGGCAAACAATGCAGCTGCCATACGGCCAGATGAGCAGCCATGTCCATGCCTGCCAGAAGAGCCTTACAATCGTTTCTGAATCAGAAATTCTGATGATAAGAAGACTATTGTCTCTCCACAGGCGCTGTACCAGCTGGCGGCCCTGGGATCCACCCTGGTGATTGCCATTGTGGGTGGATTACTCATGGGTCTGCTCGTTGCCAAGCTGGACATTGCAGTGGCAGGCCAGGAGCTCAGTCACGAGCACCTGTTCGAGGACTGTGTGTACTGGCACGAGGTGGAGCCAGAGGAAGCTGAGGGGCATGCAGCCGTCAATGGCACAGCCGCCGAGGAGTGAAGTCTACCAAGCAAATGACATGCTTCTAGTCAACTGCTCAGGCCAATATTGACCACGCGTAAGCTCACGAGAGGCGTGCACTGAAGACTGTGAACAGTGCTGTAATTGCACATCACAGGTGCATAACATTTTGAGGAATGACCATGGCTTGCGCAGCATGCTGCAAGGGCCTTCAAAAGTTTCTCTGCTGTCAGGCAAGGATCATATCTCTCATTAAATATTGCTAGCCAGTTTGCGCTTGAAAAAAAATATTTACAAACTTTCAAACAAAGCAGTACGTTCTCCCTGGTTTGATCTTAAACAAAACACCATCTCAGACTCTGCACTTCCACCCACTTCAGTGGACCACAAAAATCGATTGCATGGCAATGCAAATCCGCAAGCAGCGCAAGAGCTCTGGTGCCATGCGCTGTCACAGTCAGTGTAACTCACAGGATACAAATATCTACATCCAAGGATGCGAGATTGCTGCAACAAACACTCGGCATCAACAACCATTATTGTGTTGCTGAGAATATATGTACAGTGCATGCCATTCAAAAGAATTGTCAAGTCCACTCTTATACCAAACAATCGTTGCAAACCTATGTAGCCTAGGCCTGCTCAAGACAACATCCTGCAAAACGGACGTTGCATGCATGCTGCAGTATTTACAGCAGAAACACCAGGAACGAAACTGTCAGGCCTCTAAAGGCACCCAGGGCAGAACAGCATGCCATGCGCTGATGACACGGCAAAGTTCAGACATGAAATTTCAACCCTATAAATTCAAGGATAACTCAACCTGATATGTGGGTCTTGCATTAAAATCTGTCTTTCATTCACAGATTTATCATCAAATCACTGCACAGTAACACATGTCCTGTTGATCCGCAATGGAACATACTTGGCAAACGCATGAGGCCTGCTTCAGAATGACTGCCATCATGCTCATCGACACACATGCCAAGCACGTGACAACCTGTTCATAAAACACTTATCAGTCATCATGAGTATCAGGTTCTTGGACACACAATTATCCTGCAAATTCAATGTTGTCCACAAGATACAGATTTTGTCCCGTTGAGTCATGGATGTCAAAGCTGTCGATCCCCTGGCAGCCAGGTGTTCCCAGGAAGATTAGGTTCTTGAGGGCGTCTGTATTCGGCCCATCAAAAACTTTTGCATAGTTGCATGTTGGTACCAAGACGCCCTGGAACCGGCCTGTGATGCTGACTGTGGCTGGAAGGGTAACCACGGACCCAGTCGGAACATAGTACCCGATGTATAAGCTCTGAAGCCGCGGCTGTGGGCATCCTGCCGCCTGTGATGCCTGAATCTGGATCCTTGCATCAGTTGAAGGTATATAATAGAAGCCAAAATTTGGCGGTGATGGCGTGATCACACCAGACTGTGTGTTTGAATTGCCATTTCTGGTTGCAAGAAAAAAAGGAGGGAAGCTCAATCCAAAGTAGCCGTTGGGGAACTGAGTTGGGTTTCCAAGGTCCACTCCAAAACCAAGACCAAGACCGGCGTCAAATGGACTTCCACCCTCATAATAGTCAAAATTCACAGTGACTGGCTCAAAGCCAACACATCTGGTGGTGCCTGCGAGGAAACCAAGACGCGAAAGCTCACCGATGAGGAGTGAACACAGCAATATGCTTGCTCTAGAAGGATGCATGCATGACAATTGCAACCCAATACTGTTCTGGGTCATGGCTTGCCTTCACTCTGACTACATGCATATCTAACAGGCCAGTGTATTATGAACATGAAGAAGTGTCAAAGACCTTGCTCATCGCCGTGTGGGCGGTGCGCTCATAAGCACAGCAAGATGCTCGTAGAAGCAGAATACAGGCTTGTGGCAGCATTGTTGCCCGCAGAAGGCTGGTGCAGAGTTGCAGCGTGTCGGGCATATCACCTGTGGCGCCAGTGGCTCCGGAGCTTCCAGTTGCTCCAGTGGCGCCAGTTCTTCCAGTGAAACCAGTCGCGCCGGTGCCTCCAATTGCTCCAGTGGCGCCAGTTGCTCCAGTGAAACCAGTTGCGCCGGTGCCTCCAGTTGCACCAGTGGCGCCACTTATTCCGGTGGCGCCATTTTCTCCAGGGAAACCAGTCGCGCCGGTGTCTCCTTTGACACCAGCTGCTCCTGCAGCATCAGGAGCAATTGTCTTGCTTAGAGCTCAGAGGCCGCGGATGCTGCTCTCACAGCTTGTAAGACCATGTCCTTAAATACTGTTATTTGGAAATGACTCTGTTGCCTGCAATGTGGTATGCACTGGCCAGCGTGGCACAAAATCTTTTGACTATTTCCCTCAACTGGATCCACATCCAATATGCAAAGGTTTTTCCCGGTCCAAGGCCCATAGCTGGCATCGCGCATAACTCAAGGCAGGCATCAGCCCTGGCAGACACGGCATTGCCGCTGTTGTTTGATTAAGCTGGTGTGCATGGCGTAACTAGAAAAATGCTCAGATTGAATTTGCCACTTGAATACCATGCTGGCTAGCCCACTTCAACTTGCATGGCCAAGCTTCAGGCTAAATCTGCAAGGCTGTGTAGGGTTTCAATTTGGAGGCACCTGTCGGCCCTGTGGGTCCATCTGTCCCATTGAGGCCCTTGATACCATCTGTCCCATTGAGACCCTGCGCAGATACTTACTAGGCAATTTCAATTGAGATGTGCTGACAGCTTTATGCAAACAGGCTTCTACCCGAGGAACAGCCCCGTATGGTGGCGGCAGAACAGCAGCGTGGCTTGACAGAGCATCAAGACAAGAGGTTTACTTTGGAACAGAGCATTGCTCAGAACCAGCATCAGGCCTACGAGTGCAGGCATAGTTCTAACAAATGCAGATTACTGGAGCCAAGCTGACCAGTTGCACGCGAATGCACAAGGCAGGAAAGACAGGAATGGATAAACAAGGTAATGCGGAACTCTGCGTGAAGGTCGAGAGACAGAGCTTGTCTGAATTTGTTACACAAATATCAGGGCCCCTGTCAGTGGTCATGAGCAGGCTCACAGCCCTGAGGACGACTCACCGGTGTCAAAGCATCGATTCTCAGCTTCTGCTGGTTGATGATCTCTCTCAAGGTTGAGATCTCGGTCTGCAGCTCTCCTTTGCTTGCAGGAAGGACGTTTTTGACTGTATCACCCACCTCTTTTACAATGTTGTTGTCCACGGCCGCCGTGACGTTCAGCGGAAAGTACGTATGGGCTGCCTTCTGCCCTGCTATGGCATACTCTCACAACTGTCAGGAAGGCTGTTGGTCAAAGTTCGTTGTCTCTTGGCAGCAAGAATCCGCAACATTGTCATGCTATATTCAAAAAAAGGAATAGATAGAAAAGCGAGACCGAGGGGGGCTAGCAGTCAGCTGCGGTTGGAGCAGGACCTACCTGACGCGTGCACCGCCGAAATTAGAATCAAGCACGCTCCCACGAGCTGCATGCTGAACGAGATGAGGCACACCTGCACGCGAAAATTTCACAGGTAATAAGATTATTAGCGAAACAGAAAATTGTCACTACCGCAGTAGTACGAGTCGTACTGTACGACATGGGCTTTCCACAATGACCGCCCCGGTGGCAGCAAGATACGGTATTGTGCTTCCCATAGGTTGCTTGGTTGACGTGTTAATTCCACAGGTAATTATTTTAGCGAAATTGCAAATGTCACTACCGCAGTAGTACGACATGGGCATTCCTTAAAAACTACCCCGGTGGCAGCAAGATACGGTATTCTGCTTCCCATAGGTTGCTTGGTTGACAGCATAATTGAATTTATTCAAGTGTTAGGAATGCTTGAAAGACATTTATCGCGTTGTCTGCTCACCATGCCCCACTGGCAATGGCAAGCAGGGCGCACCTTCCCCCGGGAACTTTTGCTGTGTGGATGTCGTTATTCAGCCAACACCTTCCAAAATGTGCTCAAGGGAGCAGTGCCCACCATATCATGCCTTGCGTCGTCGCTGATCTGAGGACGCAGCTGAGGTTTTGAAAAACTGTACTCCCGGAACTGCGAAACCCCATTATCCCTCTGCACTTGGTACTTCATGCCTCCTCCATATGCTGCAAGAACTGTAAAGAAACAAGGTCAAGGTCGAGGTTGTTGCCCGTGGCGACAATATTCAGGCGTTCCTTCCCATAATTTTCCTTTCCTGAGAAAGAGTTCTCTCGGTGAAGCCGTGCGGAAGTCTGCCCACCATTGTCACTGACATCGGCAATCAGCAGCAGCAGGACGTCTGCTGCAGACAATTAGTTATAATGATAAACAGAATAAAAAAAAAATTATAGTCATAATCATATTAATAGTAATATTCTGCATGAGTGGCGAGCCCGGAGCCCAGAGGGCCATAGGGCATACACTGGTCCGTCTGCAGCCGGAACCCGGGGCCGACATGCACAGGCTTGCACCCTTGTCAACTCGCAAATGCACCCTTGCAGCCTGCAGGTCTACACCCTTTCTACACGAATGCTGAGGGGCCGTTTCTAGCAAACCACTCGCTGTCGACGATGCGGGTTTCTCAGGAGCTTAATATTCGTTAATTAATATCACACTCCACATGGCGCCATGGCCAAGCCTGCATTTGAACATAGTGCACCGTGCATGCACACCTCTGCTTTCAAGCAAGCACCACCTCTAGCTGTCTGCATGCTTAGGGAAACCTCTGCGTGGAAATTCCGTCAGGGAAGCCACATGTGCACTGTGCAGGGGACTTGAAGCAGGACCTACTTTGCACGTCAGACTTCTGATGATGACATCAGCGCATTGCACTAGCATCAAGCTGTCACAGCAATCTGGCAGCCCTGTACTAGGAGTGCCATACCCAGCAAAAAGCGATATGTTTAGAAATTGCTTTGTTTTAGAGTCATAGTGTTTACATTTGCATGCGGCGGTGTACCAAGAGACAATCAGCAATCAGGGCTTCTTCGGCAAGGCGTTCGTCTTACGTTCGAAGTACAAATTCCACTGAGTTGGTGCCGGCAGGGGACTCGTGCCAATCCACTCCACCTGATCATTCGTTTCCACTCCAAAACAGCTCAGTGCAGTCTCAGCTGCCGTCTCATAACTGCCGCGGCCTCCGAGCGCCGCCGATCAGTCATTGCCGATCAGGCATCGAGACGGCGGCCGCGGCCGGCAAATGCGCGGAAGCGCGCATCAGACGGGTGCTGCATGGGAACGTCGCGCGTTGGCACCGTCCCGATGCCGGCACTCAGCAGCGCTCGCTTGAGCCACATCGGCGTCTCCAGCAGCCGCCCTCCCCCCGCCGCAGGGTGCAGCTCCTTCAAAAAGTAGTACCTGCGCAACCATGAGTGACTCAAGGTGTCCAAAAGGCTGGACGTCGCCTTGTAGAACAGTCAGAGAGCACAGTCTTCAGCTGGCAATGGCGCAGGAATGCAGCATAAACGCCCCATAGAAATGTCTGCAGGGCACGTTCAGGGGACTCTTTAGAAATGCATGGCCTGGAGCATGGCTTCCAGGGCTCACAGCCTTTGTGGGAAAAATGCTTCTGCGTGTCCCGACCAGCAGGCTGCTGCAAGCAGGACAGGCCAGAGAAAGAGGCGACTTCTTCTACCCCACTGCCATCGCCTGCCCCAATGACCAGCCTCCCGCAACATGGCAGAACAGACATGAGAATGGGGCGCACAGGTGTCCCACTATAATGCCGAGCAGGTCAGACATCCAGTCGCCGCCCATGGCCAGGTCCAGGGCCAGCAGGGCAAAGGGCAGGTAGAAGGCCTGGATGCTGACTAGGCCCATCAGCGATATGTTGCTGGAGGCGAAATTGCGGCTCCACACATACACCATCATGAATATGAGCGACGGGCCCAGCAGCTGCACTGGCACCACCACCGAGGCTCCCTGCGCACAGCACTTCTCTAACTCTGGAGGAAATCTGGAGATTCTGTACAGAATTGGCTGTCATGGGCCTAATCTCAACTTTTAATGCCCGAGTGCTCGCCCTTCATGGTCACACTCATGTAGCCAGGAGCATGCTTATGGAGATCCTGCACTCGCTCAAGGAAGCAGGAGCGTGTAGGTTGCCCATGCATCGCATGCACAGTGCGTACAGGTTTAAGGCAGGTAGGCAGCAGGGGTATGTATACATTCAGACAGTGAGCTAGTTAAGGCACCAGCAGGGAGACCATGCCGAAGAGCAGCATGTACGCAAAGTCCGCCGTGCTGAATTGGTAGGTGCTCTTCTCAAGCGGCACACCATATTGGATCCTGCAGGCACGGATGACATGGGGAGGTGACTGGCTTGTCCATGAGGAGTATGCTTGCACCTCAAGAATTAGGAAGTTGGCAAGGAATTCAAGAGAATGCTGGAACAGTTGCGCCTTACATCCACAGCATCTTCATCAGAAAATTTATTGAAGGCTTCCCCAAGAACATGAAGCTTGCTACCAAACGAAATATCTGCAAGAGGCACATATGAAATGTCACTAAATTGTTCTGAGAATGTGGAATCGAGGACGATTACTGCAAAAATAAACTTCCAGTGTGTTAAAAGGTCACATCCTCACCTTTCCTTTGAACACAGAGGGCCAATGCAAGAGCAAGCTCATAGGATTTATGAGCCCGAGTGTGACAGCCATAGTTGTGGCAACACAAGCTGTGCCATACAGCCTGATGATCGGTGGCAAGCTGTAGTACCAATCTGCAGGCGATGATCCAAAGCCTTGATGTACAGTGGGAGGCATCGCTAATCAAGGCCTGAGGGCGATGGAGTTACATCAAGTTGGATCTCAGGAAGTGGCCGCAGTCCAGGTCACCCAGTAATACGACAGCAGCACTCAAAAAGCAGGAATTCTAATGGTTGAAGCGGAATGTCAAGTTGATGTCCAATCCTACTCACCAAGTAAATGGACTTTGGGAGGACGGTTTCGAGAAGCACCACGCCCCTTACCAGATGCTCCCGTTTAAGGGTTCGGGGCGATGATGGATTTCAACCCCTGCATTGCTTTCCGAATCCAGGGTCTGAGCACTTCGTCAAATTCATCATCCTGGCTCCTGTCAGGCTCACTGATTTGTCGCAGATGATGATGAAGATTTATGTAAGGTAATATGAAATACGTAGCATTCATTCGGCGACTATCTGAGCACATCGTAGTGCTTCAACTGTAGAAGTGTTGACATCCGGAACCTGTCTGGGCCAAATTAGAAACGGTACAGTCCAAAGTAAGTACTCCTATATAATTTTTCAAATACCTTCTCGTATATTAAAGCCAAATCATGCAGCGAGAAAAGCTTGCCAGCTTCGAAAGCCAGGATCTTAACTCGTGCATTGCCTGCAGATACTGTCTCCATTGGGGTCTTCAGCTACAGTTTGAGGCCCCCAAATGGCTGTGGACAGTACGTTCCATGAACCTTCCTTGTCTCAGGTATTGCTCCTGCCGCTGGTTTCTGCACAGCTCTCTCACATGGGTGACAGTCCTTGCATTGCTACTTATGGCCAAGCTCAACAAGCCTGACTGAGCAAGGGAGCTTCTCGAAGGACTCTA
>JADEYI010000469.1_pt1 | contig 55623 bp, 50 predicted proteins | sample 8542331 | NCBI WGS metagenome assembly JADEYI01 (sample SAMN16510988, study PRJNA670497) | mine drainage metagenome | isolation source: biofilm near Copperflume 1 | place: Germany: Marsberg coppermine Kilianstollen | collected 2018-02 | reverse complement strand
AAGGCGCTGTTCGAATACATCGACGCACTTGCGGCGAGCGACCACCCGCCGGCCGAAGTGCACAATGCCCTTGCCGCGCACTATCCGGCCGCGGCAATCGTCGGGATCAACCTTCTCGCTGGCTTCTACCTCATGACCGCCAGGTTCCTCGCCGCCATGGAGGTGGAGACCGAGGAGCCATTTATCGGCTGGCACCTAAAGCGCTGAGACAAGAGGCGGTCTCCTTTGCGAATCCGGTCTGTTCACGCCGGGGTGATAGGATGCGCTATCGCTTTTCGAGGCTGTTTTGTGACTGTATCCCCTGGAATCACGGCCCTGGAATCTGTTGGTCCGGAACGGTGCGGCGGTCAGGGACTGGACCCGCAACAGCAAGAGTCCGGAAACCGCGCAATCTTCGAACTGCTCGCAAGCGACGACGGCCGGGCATGGACGGATTTCGTCGCGACGGCACGGCAGTCTTCGGACGGTACCTGGTCATATGAGGCGTGGGCGCTGCGGGGGATGGTGCGCTGGGTGCGCAGCTATGGTCTCGCGGGCTATGACTATCACGTGGTGGAAACGCATGGCGAAGACCCGCTCGCCCGGCAGGACGCCACCGCCCTCGCCACCCTCGCCGAAGAGCTAGCCGCCGCTGACAACCCGGTCGATATCCAACGGGCGTTCGTCGAAAGCGAGAAGCTCACTTATCCCTACGCCTGCGAACGGATCTCGCAGCTGTTCGATAGCCCCAACGCCCCGGACCTGATCGTGAACCCGAAGAGCTACGCGTTTGGCCGCCAGCCCGGCCAGCATGGCGCGCTGGATGTCATCCAATCGCGCTCGCCGTTGGTCTTCAGCGGGCCGGGAGTGCGCAAAGGTGAGGTCGTGGAAGCGGATGCGCGGCAGATCGATATCGCCCCCACCATCGCTCGCGTCCTCGGCTGGCCGCTCATCGAGGGCTCCGACGGGACCGGCCGCACAAGCGCTGAGCGTGGGTCGGGCCCCGACGTCTACTTTCGCCGCCAGGACGGACGGGTGATCGGAGCCGTCATCGATGCCGGTGCGGCGGCCGCCCCGGAGCGGGTCTACATTTTGCTGTTGGACGGTCAGTCGCACACCGAGCTGATGCATCGCCTCGAATCAGAGCCAGCGTCGCTCCCGAACCTGCGGCGGCTGGCCGACGGTGGCGTGGTGCTCCGCAGCGGCAGCATCACGAACTTCCCCAGCATCACCTGGCCCAGCCACAACGCCATCGGCACGGGCTGCTGGAGCGGCCACCACGACATCGTCAACCCTGATTACTACCTCCGTGCGAGCCGCGAGACCGTTGCCCCACAGGGCCAGCAGTTTGACACGGCGCGGTTCTTGAACGACGGCGTCGAGACGCTCTTCGACGCCTTCCACCGCGTGTACGGCGCCTGGGACGGGGCGCAGGGAGGCGCCTTCGTCGCCTCCATCAACGAGCCCTGCACGCGCGGCGCCGACCACGCTTCACTTGAGCGGAAGCTGGTGGGAGATCGGGGAGAACTGATCCAGCTCACGAAGGAGACGGAGGGTGAGATAAACCCCCGCTGGTTCCATGAGCTCGACTCCGACGGACACAAGCTCATGGGACAGATCGACAACCGCGCGCTCGGCCAGGCGCGGCAGCTCCTTCGCGATCGCAGCCACCCCACTCCCCGGCTCATCTTCCACGAGTTCAGCCAGCCCGATTCAGCTGCGCACGATTATGGCCCGCACCACGAAGGCGCCAGGCAGGCGCTCGACGAGACCGACGTGCGCATCGGCCACATCCTCACCGACATGGACGAACTGGGACTGTTCCAATCGACGCTCTTTGTCGTCACCACCGACCACGGCATGGCGACCCAGGACATCTCGCTGAAGGCCAACCCGGCGCGCATCCCGGAGCGTTCCGGCATGGCGGCTATCACCTGTGAGCCGTGTGTATACCTCCGCGACCTCGACGTTACGCTCGAAGTCGCGCACGACGGCCGGACCGCACACATCACCGTCCTCGACAACGACCCCGATGCCTCAGGGGAGAAGCCGCCGGTCGCTGGCGCGCACATCACTGTCAGCGATTCGCGCGACCGGCACGCGGCGCGGGCAGCAACCGATGCAAACGGTGTGGCAGGAGTCGTCCTACCCGCCGAGATGCACCCCGCGGAGATGGTCGCCGCCGTCACGGCTCAAGGTTTCAACCCGCGGCACATCCGGCTCGACGGGACGAACGTGATGCTGGACCTGCAGGCAGCGTTGTATGGCGGGCGCTGAGGGAGTGCGGGGGCTGCTACGATGTACCAATGAGCCTGCAGGTCAACGACGTCCGCGACCTCATCCGGCTACTCGCGGAACACCCCGAGTGGCGGGCAGAGCTGCGCCCGCTCATCCTGGGCGATGAGCTCGACCGCCTGCCGGCGATAGTCGCCGAACTCGCCGAAGCACAACGATCCACCGAAACCCGGGTCGGGACGTTGGCCGAGAAGATCGATCGCCTCGCCGACACAGTCATTGGCCTTCGCGACCGGCTGGACGAAGACATTGGTGCTCTCTACGAGATTCACTTCGAACGTAAGGCACCGTCGCTGTTCGGCCGATGGCTGCGGCGCCCGCGCGTCGTGACACTGACCGACCTTGTGCGGTTCGACGAAGCGGAGACATTCGGCAAGATCTCTGAACTCGACGCCGATGCTCTCCGGCAACTCGACCTGATAGTTTCCGGCGGCGATAAACAGGAACCCGGATACCCGGAAACGCTGCTTGCGGTGGAGATCTCCCGTACCACCGACGTGGCGGACCTCGACCGGGCAGAGGAACGCGCGGCTATCCTGCGGAGCATCGGCTATCGTGCGCGCGCGGCCGTGGGCGGACGATTCGCTCCCGAGCGTATTCGCGAACTCGCTGGGAAACGCGACATCATCGTTCGCGTCGTAGAACAGGTCCGCTAGCACCGGCGCAATTCTGACGCGGCTGCGCCGACGTCCGGTAACGCACGATCCGAGCGGGTTGCTGCTTGGGGAGGCCCGAAACTTGCCCAACCCTCACGCACACGGTAGATATGGGGATGCAACTTGAGCCGGGACCCGGCGCGCCCGCGTATTGGCCCGGACTCCTCACGAAAGCAGGATCATTTCTTGGCGGAATACCGCAAACCCATCCCTCAGCCAACGCCCGAGACCCAGGACTTCTGGGACGGCACCAAAGCCGGCGAACTGCGCCTTCAACGTTGCAGCGCCTGCGCCAACGTCTACTTCCCGCCGCGCCCATTCTGCCCGAAGTGCGCGAGCCGGAAGGTGGAGTCGTTCAAGTCGAGCGGCAAGGGCCGGCTCTTCAGCTACGTCATCAACCACCGGCCCGCGCCCGGCTTCGAAGCCGATGCTCCCTATGCCATCGCCGTCGTTGAACTGGCGGAGGGGCCCCGCCTCATGACCGGTATCGTTGGCACCCCCCAGACGCCGGAGGCGCTACCCATCGATGCCCCCGTCGAAGTCGCCTTCGAGCCCGTGAGCGACACCATCTCGCTGCCGAAGTTCCGCCTCGCAGGCGGTGCGAAGTGAAGCCCGGAAGCGTTGCCATCGTCGGTGCCGCCGAAACCACGCAGATGGGCGTGATCCCCGAAATGTCTGTCATCCAGCTGCACGCCGATGCAGCATTGAATGCGTTGGCGGACTGCGGACTCACCCCGAAGGACATCGATGGCGTGGCCACCGCCGGGGCGTCGCCGGTCGAGATCGCGCACTACCTGGGTATCACGCCGACATACGCCGATGGCACCTCGGTCGGCGGCTGCTCCTTCATGCTCCACGTGCGCCACGCGGCTGCCGCCATCAACGAGGGCCTCGCGAGCACCATCCTCATCACCCACGGCGAAAGCGGACGTTCCCGCATCGGGGCCGGGCGCTTCGGTGGCTCGCCAGCGAGCCTGCAGGGCCAGTTTGAATCACCCTACGGCGCCTCCGGCCCGCCCAGCATGTTCACTATCCCCGTCCTGCGCTACATGCAGGACCTCGGCCTCACCCACGAACAGCTCGCAATGGTGGCGGTGGTGCAGCGCGAATGGGCTGGCATGAACCCGCGCGCGAGCTTCCGCGACCCCATCACCATTGATGATGTCCTCAATTCGCGCATGATTGCCTATCCCTTCCACCTGCTGGAGTGCTGCCTCGTGACAGACGGCGGCGGGGCTCTCATCCTCACTTCCGCGGATCGCGCGAAAGATTTCCCCACGAAGCCTGTCTACGTCATCGGCACGGGCGAGAGCGTGGAAACGCCCATGGTCAGCCAGATGGAGGACTTCACCAGCTCGAAGGCGTTCCGCGTCTCGGGCAAGAAGGCGTTCGACGAGGCCGGCATCAAACACAGCGATGTCGACCACCTCATGATCTATGACGCCTTTGCCCACCTGCCGATCTACGGTCTGGAAGACCTCGGTTTTGTCGGCCGCGGCGAAGCGGCGCAGTTCATCTGGGAAGGCAACACGCGCCCCGGCGGGAAGCTCCCGCTCAACACCAACGGCGGCGGGCTGAGCTACATGCACTCCGGCATGTATGGCATGTATGCCCTGCAGGAGAGCGTCCGCCAGCTCCGCGGCGTGGCTCCCGCCCAGGTGCCCGATGCAAAGATCAGCATCGCTCATGGCGTCGGCGGCATGTTTGCCGCGTCAGGGACGATCATCATGTCCAACGAACGCCCCTAGCCGAATCCCGGCCCACAAACGCGAGAGCCCGGACTCAGGCGGTCCGGGCTCTCGCTTCCTGCCCGCTCCTTCTGGTTTCTGGTTAGGCGGCGTCGTAAGCCTTCTTCAGTGCTGCGATGTCGAGTTTTCGCATCTGCAGCATCGCCGCTATCATCCCCTGCACTTTCGCCGGGTCGTTGCCGCCCATCATGTCCTCGAACTCTTTCGGCACAATCTGCCACGACATGCCGAACCTGTCCTTCAACCAGCCGCACTGGCTTTCCTCGCCCCCGTCCGCCGTCAGCATCTGCCAGTAACGGTCTACCTCTGCCTGCCCTTCGCACTGAACGTAGAACGACACGGATTCGGTGAACGTGAACGGCTGTGGCCCGCCCTTAAGCAACATGAACCGCTGGCCTTCAATCTCGACGTGGGCGACGATGGCATCGCCGTCAGGCATCCGGTTCAGCGGCTCCACTCGCGTGTTCGCGAAGATGCCCGAGTAGTACGCAATAACCTCATCGAGATTGCCGGTCACCCACAAGCAGGGCGTAATGCTGGTCATAGTGTTACCTCCGTGTCAGGTGTATGGAAAGTATAGTTACTGTATTCACCTGTCAACGTTCACGATCTCAGCCCTCCCGGCTACTCCATCCCCTCGGTCGCGCGGGCGCTGCTTGCACGTCGCCGCCACCTGCGTCAGATTCTCAGCACACGTCATCCAGGTCGTCTCATGCCAGAACAGACAACTCTTGAAGCCTCCCCGGGCCCCCTCGTGATCGGCCTCGCCGGCACCATCGCCGCCGGGAAGTCGACTGCCGGCCAGATCCTCGTCGCCATGGGTGCTCACCATTGCGACGCCGACAAGCTGGTCCATCGCCTCTACGACCCCGGCACACCGGGCTTCGACCGGGTTGTTGAGGCGTTTGGCCCCGAAATCGTCGGTGCCGATGGCTACGTCGACCGCAAGCTGCTCGGCGCGAAGGTATTCGGAAAGCCAGAAGAGATGAACCGGCTCACGCGCGCGATGGGCTCCATCACCGAAGCGATCAAGGCAGAAATCGACCGCTGGCGCGCCGAACTGGACCGCGATGCCATCTGTGTGATGGAGGCCGTGAACCTCATGGAGCCCGGCTATGCGCGCTGGTGCGACCAGACCTGGCTCATCGGCGTCGACGACGAAATCGCCCTGAAACGCCTGAAAGAGACGCGTGGTATGAGCGAGGAGGAGGCGCACCAGCGGCTCGCTTCCATGCGCCCGTTCGAACAGCGCGCCCCCGGGGCCGACTGGGCCTACCGCAACAACGGCACCATGGACGAGCTCGAACAGGCCGTCTCGGCCGAGCTCGAGCGCATCGTCGCGCTGCACGACGCCCGCTCACTGCCGCCCTCAAGGTTTCTCCCCTGGTGGAAGGATCTCCTGGAGAAGAACCGGGCGAACCTGCAGAAGGCGGGAGTGACGATCCCCGAAGAGTGAACGCGCGCGACCGCAGGCGAATCGGCGTAGAATCGACACTCGCAACCCCACTCAGGAGGCCGAGATGGCCGATAGCTTCGAGTTTCCCGTCGATCGCACGCAGGTGATGCTCTTCGCCCGCTCGGTGCGCGATATCAACCCGGCCTTTTGGGACCCCGATGACCCCGAGACGAGAAAGCTCGGCGGGATCGTCGTGCCGCCTACCTTCGTACAGTGCAGCGCACACTGGCAGCCAGACTACCCCCTCGATCTCACCCGCCCGCGCTCCGGCCCAGCTCCCGCGCACCGGGGAGATGCTGGTGGTGGCGGACTTGGCCGGGGACTGCACGCCGAGCAGCACTACGAATACCACCACCCAATCCATGTTGGCGACACGCTCACCGTCACCACCCGCCCCGGCAACCGCTGGGAGAAGGAAGGGCGCCGCGGCGGCAAACTCCTCTTCAGCGAGTCCATCACCGAATATCGCAACCAGGACGGCGTCCTCTGCGTTACCGCCACCTCCGTGGGAGTCCAGACCGAACGCGCAGTGGACCAGTAGAGGGAAGACGATGAACTTGAAGGTTGGAGATACCCACGAAGCGGTCGTGATCGAAAACGTGAACCGCACGCACATCGTCAAATATGCCGGGGCAAGCGGCGATTTCAACCCGTTGCACCACGACGACACCGCCGCGAAAGCCCTCGCAGGCTACCCATCCGTGTTTGCGCACGGCATGCTCTCTATGGGCCTCACCGGCCACATGCTCACCGATTGGCTCGGCGCCGGTGCGCTCAAGAAGTTCGGCGTGCGCTTCACGAAGCAGGTCTGGCCCGGCGACACGCTGACCGCAAAGGGCGAGGTCACGAAGGTGGAGGCTGGGCTCGCCACGATCAAGGTCGTGACGGTCAACCAGAACGGCGAATCGGTGGTCGAAGGCGAAGCGGTAGCGCAGGTCTGACCGGCGCCGCCGGGCGGCTATTCGAGCCAGGGGGCGATCATCGCCTTCAACTGTGGTGTGGTGAGCCTGCCGCTGTGCACCTCGATGAAGTACGTCCGTTGGCCGATGAAGACCGTGTAGACGCCGTAGTTCGGCCGCGCGTCATAGGACCAGACTTCCGCCTTCGGGTTACCGATGTCCACCCGGTGGTTCGGGTCGGATGCCGTACCGGTGTAGTTGGCGGGGCGCGCTGCGCGTTGATTTTGCTCAATCACCCGGATTGTGGCCTGGCTCGCGTCGGCCGTCCGGGCATAGCTGAGCGTCACCTCCGGCAGGGGCCCGGGATCCACGATCACGCCAAACAGGTGAAGCTGAGGGTCCGGCAGTTGGCCGGCGGCCTCGACTGGGAATCCCACCTGCGCGCTGGCAGTGGCGAGTGCTGCGGCCTCTTTGCCCGGCTGGACGGCAGCGCCGGACGGCTGAGGCTGCTGGGGGACGGCGGTATCAGCCGAAGACCCTGTGACTCGGGTGACAGCCACCCACGCGATCGCGATGCCAACGACAACCACAACCACAGCCAGCGCCGTGATTCGCAGCCGTGGACCGGCGGCCCGAGATTCTGTCATCGCCACTCGCTCTCCGACGCCGCGCACGCGCGGCCGTTCCGATCCTTTAGCTCTCCGCTCGGCCAGCGCATCATTGCCCCGGAACTCCCGGGCTGAGCGCCTTCGTGTCCCGTTCATGCACCAGCTTCGCCACGATATCGTCGAGCGCCAGCGCGCCAAGGTCGATCCCCCCGCGCACTCGCACGGCCGCTGCCCGCGCCTCGGCCTCGCGGTCGCCGACGACGAGCATATAGGGCACCTTCTTCAGCTGCGCTTCCCGGATCTTCGCGTTCATGCGCTCGTTTCGAACATCGACCTCGGCCCGGATATCGTGTTTGCGAAGCGCCGCCTGGACCTCCTTGCCGTAGGCGATGTGCCGGTCCGCGATCGGGATGATCGTCGCTTGCGTCGGCGCCAGCCACAGCGGAAAGTTGCCCTCGTACTCTTCGATCAGCAGCGCGACCATGCGCTCCATGGTCGAAAGCACGCCGCGGTGGACGATGGTCGGCTGCTTCCGTGAGCCGTCCTCGGCGATGTACTCCAGCCCGAACTGCGCCGGCAGGTGGAAGTCCACCTGGATCGTCACCAGCGTCTCCTCCTTGCCGGCAGCCGTCTTGAACTCGACGTCGATCTTCGGCCCGTAGAACGCCGCCTCGCCCTTCTCCTCGTGGAAGTCCAGGCCAACACTCGTCAGGACACGGCGAAGAAGCGCCTCGCCCATCTCCCACATCGGCGGGTTGTCGACGTACTTTTCGCGGTCATCCGGGTCTCCCAACGACAGCCGGTAGCGGTAGTTCCTCAGCCCGAGGATGCCATAGATCTCCTCCATTAGGCGCAGGACCCCCGCGACCTCCTGCTCCACCTGCACCTCGTCCGTGCAGAAGATGTGGGCGTCGTTGAGCGTCATGATCCGGACGCGGCTCATGCCCGTAAGCTGGCCCGACTTCTCCCAGCGGTGCATGTCTCCCAGCTCAGCAATACGGAGCGGTAGCTCCCGATAGGAGTGCTGCTCCGACTCGTACACCATGATGTGGCTCGGGCAGTTCATCGGCCGGAGGACGTATTCTTCGCCATCGCGCTCCATCACCGGGTACATCGCCTCCTGGTAGTGGTCCCAGTGGCCCGAGCGTTTGTAGAGCTCGCTCTTCGCGACATTCGGTGTGATGACGTGCTGGTACCCCAGCGCGATTTCGCGGTCCGTGATCCAGCGCTCGAGCTCCCGCCGGATCGTCGCTCCCGCCGGCAGCCACACGACGTGGCCCGGCCCGATGGTGTCGATGAGGGTGAACAGCCCCAGCTCCCGCCCGATGCGCCGATGGTCGCGCCGCCGCGCTTCCTCGAGTTGGCGCTCGTACGCGTCGAGCTCTTCTTGCGTCTCGAATAGCGCACCATAAACGCGCTGCAACTGCGGGTTCTTCTCGCTCCCCCTCCAGTAAGCCCCCGCGATGCTCATGAGCTTGAACGCCGGCACTTCGCCCGTGTGGTTGACATGGCCGCCCCGGCAGAGGTCCGTGAAGCCGGCGTGCGTGCATTGCGTGATGCTGCCTTCTTGAAGGTCCGCAAGGAGGTCGAGCTTGAACGGCTGATCGGCCCAACGCTGTTCCGCTTCGGCCTTCGTAAGCGCCGACATAACGAACGGATGCCGACCCGCGATCGACTTTCGCATCCGCTCCTCGAGCCACGCGAGGTCCTCCTGGGTGAGCGCGCGCGGGAGGCGGAAGTCGTAGTAGAAGCCGGTGTCGATGGGCGGCCCGATGCCCAGTTCGGCATCAGGCATGAGTTCGACCATGGCCTCGGCGAGGATGTGCGCAGCCGAATGGCGCATGCGCTCGAGGCGCTCTGCCTTTGGCAGCGAGGCAAGATCGATGTGGGATTCGAGTGGGTCAGCCATTTTAGCAGTCCTCCGGGCGGGTTAGTTAAACGAAAAGAGCGCAACTCCATCGCAGGGACGGGAGCGCACTCCGTGGTTCCACCCGGCTTCTCCACCCCGCGCAGCCGCGCCAGGGGAAGACTCATACGGCCGCTAACGGGGCCAATCGTACACGCCTGCGGTGTTGGGAGAGCCCAACGCTTCGGGTGCAGGCTCGCGGGTGGTTTTCGACCGCCTGGCATTGCGCTTTCAGCCGGTGGCGCGACTCTCTGGATGCGGCGGGCTACTCGTCCCGGTCATCGCCGAACTATGCAATTGTTGGCGGCCATTGTACCACAGCGACGGGCTCGGCCGGTTTCCCGGCGGCTGACATGCGATGAGACATGGGACGAGAAGTGGAAGGTATGCAGCGGGGTTGATATCCTAGGCTGCCGCGTGGGCGGTTAGCTCAGTTGGTTAGAGCGCTGCGTTGACATCGCAGAGGTCACTGGTTCGAATCCAGTATCGCCCACCAGTCACCGATTCCGTCGAACCAGACAGTCACCTGAGGGTTCCGGTTACCAGAACCCGGTCGTCCCGAGTGACGGCCACGTCCCTCACCAACTCCCACGCCAGCTTTCGCCGTTCATCTTGCGTGAGCGCCGAGGAGTCGCTCTGGCAGGCTGGCGCTGGAGAGCGGGGAGTGACCTCGGCGACGTTCTAAACCCGGCTGCGCAAGTACATGTTGGCGGCGGGCCCGCCGCCCACGGGGGTGCACATCCTGCGCCACACCGCCGCCAGGCTGCGGCGGGACGCGGGCGAATCGATTGAAGCTGTGAGCCAGTTCCTCGACCACTCCTCGCTCGCCGTGACGACGGTCTACCTGCGGCGGCTGGAGGGTCAGACGGACGAAAGTTGGGCGAAGGTGGCCGAGGCGATTGGTGTGTGAGCGCGCGCTGCGAGGTGCTGGTCCCGAGCACGCCTCTTCCCGAACTGTCTGGGCGGGGCCGTTGAACTCGCGCAGGCCGCTCAGCGGAGCCTGAACCCGCCGGATCGAACGATCTGGACGATCGCGGCCGCACGGACAGCAGCATCTCGCGCTTGCTCTATCGACACATTCAGCGGCACTGTTTCGTCGTTGGTGCCGTGCCGATCGAGTTGCGCGGTCCACAGCATCTGGAGCTCCGCGGCGAAAATCTCGACTGGACTGCCGGCCTTGGGTTCGAGCCGGGCGGCGAACTTCTCAGGCTTGGCTCGGATGTGCCCAATGATGGTCCCCAGTGTAGTGACATCGTTTTCCGGGCTGACTATCGGCTTCAGTACTGCTTCCAGAGCTCGGACTGCGTCGCGGTATGCGCCATCGGGGTTGCCATCGCGCCCAAAGGCTCGCTGCCAGGCCTGGCGGAGATAGTCGGCGGCGCGATCGCCTTGAGCGATTGCGAGATTGAAAACTGCCTCGATCTCAGGAAGTACCCGGCGGCTGAAACCTGGCCTGCCACTCGGAGGCCACACGACCTGCCAGACAGAGCCTGATTGTTTGAGGAGCGTGTCGAGTTCGGCAAAGCAGTTCCGTTGTGATTGGTTGTACGTGTTATCCATCTGTGCCGCGAAGTACTCTGCCGTTGTCAGGAGCAGCTCCTCGTCGGCGGAGACTTGGTCAACGAGGCTCTTCAGCGCCGCGGCGTCGCCTCCCGACCAATTTAGCGATAACCTGAGCACGCGTTCGGCGCCCTTCAGGACGGCTTCGCGGGCGTCGGCGCGGTTTCGCTCTGGGGGCGGAACGCGATCGATGACCCACGCGAGCAGGCTCTTGGCCATCCATGGCGGGACGCCCTCGTGGAGGGCATCGTATTCTTTGGCCCGCTCTTCATCGAAGCGTGCAAAGAGCGGGCGCCATTCGGTCATGGCTACTGCGCCTCCCGACGCGCATGGATCGCGCTGCCCGCCGTTGCGGTGTTGTCGTCTCTGTTACCGTTAACTCCGGTTCGAACCCGCGTGGTAGGCCCGGGGGGACTCGAACCCCCGACCAATGGATTAAAAGGCTCCTGAGGCAAGAAACTGCCCCGACTTGCCCTGCCGAATCCGGCTGGTCAACCGAGCGCTGCCAATTCTCCAACCAGTCCAGTCGTCACCTCATTGAGGGGGCTGACGACTGGATTGTACGATACTTGCCTGGGAGTGCATTGCGGCCTCCGCTAGCAGGCCGTGGCGACGACAAACCCCGACGAAAGGCTCCAAAGACCACATTTTGGAGCAGCGAGTCTCTCTTGCCGGGCAGAATCCGGGCCGTCATCACACGCCGTCACGCGAGGAAACGAGTCCCATTGTCGCCTCGTTTTGGGGCGCGGGGCTGGACCACTCCACCCGTCAGAGACCGTGCCCGTTAGCCTGGGTGCTGGCGGAGCCGATCAATTTGCTGAAGATGGTTCAGGGGTGACGGCCCCCGGCTCGGTCTGGAGGTCACCACGTTGACCGCGACGTGCGCTCCCGAGTCAGAACCCAGGCAAAGAGCTGGAGGCGAGGGCCGTTCATAGGACTGGGAGTCTCCTGAACCGCGCATCGTCCGGCGGGTGGGCCGCTAGAATCTGCCCGTGCCCCTCCCGAACGCCCGTGCTATGCTATCGACTGTCTTCGGCGGCCGGAGATTCCGGAGGACGCACGGTTCGGGGTCTGTTCCGTCGACCGCGAGAGTACATTTTCTTTACAGTGGAACGAGGAGGGCAACATGGCTGGTGACACTGTTTTTGAGTTCCGTGGACCTGAGCCATGGACACGATGCAATGCGGTCTTTGTTGAGGCCGCGAACGAAAGCGACGCGAAGGAGGCCTACGCCATCGCCGTGGGGGGCGGCTACGAAGGGATCGATGAGATCACCGCAGAAGAGCGAGCGTGGCGCACTGAGGAGTACAAACGCGCCAACAAGCCATGGCGTTTCACCATTCTCCACGTTCGCGGCGCGGACGTGCGCATGATAGATTTTCCTGCCGAGCCCGCCGTTCTCCGATGACCATCCCACAAGCATTGGCCTCGTACTCCACCTTGAGGCCGGCCTGACCGCTTTACGAACCTACGGGAATGTCAGGAGCGTGTCGTCGGCTGTTTCATTCAGGTTGCCAACATCCCGTAAATACGCATCGACAAAATGCTCCATCTCGCGGCTCTGGAAGCTGACAAGATGTTGAGGGACATCCACGACTTCGGACGCTCTAAGTCCCGATGATGCGTAGTCTGAGTCCAGTTGCGCCAGTTCCGCTAGTCTCCTGATGTCGGCCACGAAGTCAAGGACGACAAGTCGGTCCTTGTTGGGAGTCTTCCTGAGTCCGCGTCCTAGCTGCTGAAGAAATACTCTACGAGAGTGCGTCACCCTGTTGAAAACGATTAGCTCAACATCCGGAACATCGATTCCTTCGTTCAGCATATCAACGGCTACGACGACTCGAATGGTACCGTCACGAAATTGTTGAAGAGTTCTGGTGATGTCGAACTTCGATAGACCGCTGTGCAGTTCGGCCGCAGCGACCCCTGCTGCATTAAGTGCGACTCTCGCGGCGGTGGTGTGGTCGATGGATCTGCAGAACATGATGGTTCTGGGCGCGACGCCGTCGCGAGACAAGTCGTCGATCCATTCCCGCGTGATTCTCGAGACCAGATTTTCGCGTTCCGGGATCCAAAGCGTGCGATTCAAGTCTGCTATTGTGAGGCCCATGCGTGATTGTCGGGCGACGTAGTCCCAATCAAGATGATCGTCGTAGACGACATACTGGACCTCCGCCAGATAACCGCGTCGGATCGCCTCGACAACACCGAGGTGGTATACCGGGCGATACCCACCGAAAATTTGTTCCAGAGTGCGATCGTCCCCGCGCCACGGCGTTGCCGTCATCCCCAAGCGAAACTGAGGGGCTAGGTCTCGAATGAGCCGTCGGGTTGAGTCGGCCGCGGCATGGTGCGCCTCGTCGATCACCAGAAGGCTGAACCGGCCGGGCCTGATAAGGGTCCCGAGGTTCGGGATGACGCTGTCGGTAGTAGCGAAGGTTACGCTGGGGCCACCCGAATAAGCAGGTACGTCGCCGCCTGCCCACAGGTGCGTGGTGACGGTCTTTGGTAGTACGTCCCATGAGGCGCGTTCGAGCTGCCGGGCAAGTTCGACGGCCTCGACCAGAACCAGAACCTCGCGTTCCCCATGCGCCTGAAGGTACGCGCTGACGAACTCGTAGCAGACTCGGGACTTGCCCGTTCCGGTGGCCATGGCTACCATCGCTGCCGCTTGATTACCTGCCCGCGTCCGGGCCGCCTCCGCGATGGCAGCCACCGCGTCGGCCTGATAGTCGCGAATCGGGTACCTGATCTGAGCGGCGGGGGCGACAGCCAAGTTGTTCATTTCGACGCTCAGCCGCTCCCTACCCATCAGGTGAATCGGGACACCAGTTAGCGCAGTGTATTGTTCGGCTGCAGCAACAAGGCCTCGCGCATCCGAAAGCGAGGCATTGGTAGCTAGAATCGCCTGCGTCGTCCTGTACTCGGCCACCGCCTCCGCGATTTCACGGATCACGTTGGGCCCAGGCACAGTCCGGTTCAGGCTGAACTTGGCCTGAACAGTCCAGTAATGACCCCGGTAGTAGCCGACGATGTCCGATCCTCGGTCCCCTGGGCCACCCGTGAGACGTGCCCATTCGAACCCCTTGTGCAGTAGCAGGCGGAACAAAGCCCTCTCAAAGGCCCGCCACGTGCCGCAGGCAAGTAAATCGGTCCCAAGAAACATTACGCTTCGTTCATCAGGATCAACCTGTCCGTCGGAGTTCGAGCAGCTCCAGAGCAGCCAGGCTCTTCTGCAGCTGGATTCGGGCTAAATCTGAAAGTATCGCACCAAGGTTCGGTCGCTGCTCAACCAACCAAAGAACGTCAATTAGGCTCGCAAACAAGGACTCGCGAAGCTCTTTGCGTAGCTCTTCGGTATCGTATCCTTGGTAGTCCAAAGCGAAGAAGCCTTCCTCTCTCATCAATATGCCGGGGAATAGGAGTGCGCACTTTGGCATGAAGCGAATGGGCATCAGTGCCATAAATTCGCCGCTTTCGAGCAGTTGCGGAATCTGAGCGTTGGGGATGCCCGATGCTGCCGCCGACCGCTCAAGCTCGCGGCTATCGACTTCGTCGAGCGCTGGCGGAGTTCCGTCGACGCCCGCGAGCGCGTCTACCAGGAAGGCCTTCATTGCCTGGAGCACGTCGGCCGCGCGCTCGGCCGCCCGGTCGATACTCAGATCCCGAGCGGGAAACGCCCTTCGCATGATCTCCCGTTGCACGTACGAAAGGGGGTATTCCCGCTGCGTCACTTGGGCTCGATAGATGACCTGGAGCGCAAGTTCGCCGACTAGACAATCGATCGGATGGAGGAGACTTTGTGCGAAGTCTGGATGGCGCGGGTTCCATGTGAAGTCAATCTCCGGACCACGAGGGTCAACGCTTACACTGTACGACCCAGGAAGGCTACCGCGTGTCACCCTGAATGCCTTCACTTCTAGCGAAGCCGGCGCGTTCTGTACAACGCCAGCGGTGTTCACGACGAGCGATAGCGCCGTGTCTGGTACGGTCTGCAAGTCTCCCGCCGCCGTTTCCTCGGGCGTGTTCGGTTCAGGGCCCTGGTAAGTCTCACCCGTTGGCTCGACATTGTCGAAAATCGAGGTTACCGGGGATTCGTTTGAGTCGTTTGTCTGGGCCGGCGCTGGTGCCTCCGCCCATTGAACAGCCTCCCACCATTTGTCGTCGTCGAGGTATTCGGCCTCACCGGCCTCGAAGCCGGAAATCCACAGGGTCAGCAGCGGCGACGTCGTCATCGCGTCGTTTGCGGTCTTTGCCGTTCCCGGAGGTTTCGCCGTGACGAGATAGCGTTCGCCGCCAGGCGAGGTCTTCCGATAACCGTCGAATAGCCGCGCGAGAATCGTGTCTGGACGGTCGTAGCCTTTTCGGCGGGCGACTTCCGGTCGGAGCGGCGCTTCCGCGCTTCTGAGGGCGGCCCGCACGTCGTTCCAAGCAGGATCCGTCTTCTCGAAGCTATCCTTGTGGTAAGAGCGGAGGGGGACAAAATCGAGCTCAAGTTCACCGACTATTCGTCCCCCCAGATAGGTAGCGTCGACCGGATAGTCGATTTCGCGGTGGCTAGCATCCGAGGGGTCGATCCAATCGAATAGGTCTTTATCGAACTCTTCGATCACTCGCCCGTTACGAATCAGGTCGATACCGAAGTGACCAAGTTTGCCCTCGCCCCAGGCGACCGAAAATGACCGTTGGATACCGAGGACGCCCTTGATTGTTCGCTCGCGCAGGACGGTCGGTTGGCCGCACAGCGCGCAGGCCCTTTGACCATCAATTCCCCATTCCCAGCAATTCTGGCAGTACGGAAGGGCGGCGAGGCTTATTGCGACCGGGAACTGAGCAGGGACCCTGTCCCACGCGAGCGATGGCACCGACCGGTTGGCACCCCACAGACAGAGCCGCCAACGCGCAAGCGGCGACCCGTTGATCCTGATCTGCACCGCATGGCGCTCCATCGCGACGTGGTAAACCCGCGACAACTTCCTGAGCAAGGAAGCTTTCCCCTGCCCGTAGATCATGCTCCTTACGACGCCCTGCCGCAGGATGCGAGTCATTCGAACTTTCGTCCCGCTCGCAGACTCGCCTTCCCGGAGAGGCTCTCGGATGACGGGCGCGTTCCAAGTTCGGTTACGCACCATGTGCTCGATGTCGATGCGTATCCCCACCCACTCACTGTCCTCAGCACGGTGCGACAGTATTTCCGTGATCTGGCCGAGGCGCGCTGTGGAAACGTTGAAGCCCATGCCGAACAGGCCTAGCTTGGTGATTGGGTCATTCCCCGAGTAGCCGGCTCGAACCGCGTCCTGCATCTCAGCTAATGACATACCTCGGGCGTTGTCGGTGATGACCACGGTAGCAGTGCCGTTTTCGAGCTCGGTCGGCGAAGGAAGGGAAACGTCTACTCGACGATCGCCACGTGCCGTTCCCCGTTGCTCGTCGGTCAAGAACGCATCGATGGCGTTGTCGATCAGCTCTGCCAGACACTGCCATCCCTGAAAGTTAACGTGCCCCAACATCTGCAAAATCCGGGGCGATGGCTCAACGGGGATCGACTCCGGAAGAGCGCTGTCAGCGTTCAAGTTGGCCTCTCCTCTAATCTCCGCCGGTCGTGGCAAGCTGCTCGTCGCTAAATCAGCGACACTGGTTGCGAAAGACGTGCCGGGACCGGTCGCGGAGTCTCTCCGACGTTTGCCTGGGACCGACACCCTCGGCTGACAACGACCCAGACATGCACGTGGAGAATACGCTTGGGAGCACGTTGTCGCCAACATCAAGACGCCGACCCGGCATGCAGCGCCTGCCAGTTGGGGTTTGGTGAACACGTCCTCAGCTGGCGTGAGAGCGCTGCAGGTCGTGAGTTCCCGTGGAGAGTCCCGAATCGTACAGACTACCAACTCGTGCTCGCAGAGATCCTCCTACAGCGAACCCGCGCAGAGCAGGTGGCTAAGCTGTTTCCTGCACTCATCGCGCAATACCCCGACTGGGAGACCCTTGCGGGCGCCGAGCGTCCGGAGCTGGAGGGAGCCCTAACACCTCTGGGCCTGCAACATCGGCGGGCTGCGTCGCTTATCGCCCTTGCCAACGCCGTCTTGGTCAGCGGTTGCCTCCCGAGCCAAGTAGACGAACTAATGCGTATGCCCGGCGTCGGCCAGTACGTCAGTCGAATGATCGCGCTTCAGCGAGGCACTCAAACTAAAGTCGGCGCCATAGATGTCAACGTCGCCCGCGTTCTCGAGCGGGTTTTCGGACCGCGGCGGTTAGCCGATATCCGGGATGATCCCTACCTCCAAGTTCTCGCCGTCGCTCTCCTCCCGGATGGCCGGGAAGCTGATTACACGCTGGCGCTCCTTGATTTCGCGGCTTCCATTTGTCGGCCGCGAGGACCGCGCTGCGACAAGTGTCCCATCCGAATGTGCAGAAGCCGGCTTCTCGCCTAAGGCAGTACGCAACACGCCTCGGAGATGCGCCCCCAAGATCGCGGCCATCCGAGGAGGTACCGCATTCCCGACTTGAGTGTACTGGGGAACTTCGGCCTTCCGTCTCATTCCTCCGGTGGTCTCGTTACCATAAAAGACGAAGGAGTCCGGAAATGATTGGAGACGGGCCATTTCGCGGACTGTGAGCGTCCGATCCCGGTCGTAGTGCACGAAGTCGTCTGGGAGACTCATTATAGTGGGAGACGCGAGCCTAGGATCCAACGAGCGTTGGCTATGTTTCTTAGAAGATAGAAGAACGACGCGGTCTTCGAGGTCGTGCATCGACGTTATGTTCTCATCTCCGATGACGATCGGAAGATGAACCGTCAAACGACTGAGTTCCGCGCGAAGCCACGTTCGGTCTTCGTCCCGCAAGTTGAAGAGTATCTTGTCTGATAGGCCCGCTTCTCGGAATAATCTCAGGAGCCTGAAGCGAGCCTTAATGTCCGTACCGTGAGACCGAAACTTGTGATTAGGAATGCCTATCTCTCCGCTCCGCACTCTCGACAACGCAGTAAGGTCAGATCGCGCCCATCTCGCATATTCTGGATCCACTTCCACGGGACAGGAAGAAAAACCCATATAATTGCTGTCAACAACATCCCACAAAGCATCGCGTGAAGTGTAGCGAGCATAGAATTTGGGCGGAACCAACGGGTCTGGATTATTGTTAGCAGTGACAATGTTGGGCTCATATGTGATCTTAGCCTGCGCCGCAATATCGGCTCGAACGCCAATGAGGAACGCCCGTTGACGACGCTGAGGAACGCCGTAATCGTCCGCAGATAAATATAATATCCGTGGGCAATATCCCTGCCCGGGGAGCGTCTCTAGGGCGGTAGCCAGATCGGAGAGTGTGCTCGCTCGCGTGCCCCGCTCGAACGGTGTATGAATCGCAGGAACGTTCTCCATCAAAATCAGTTTCGGTTGGAGAGACTTGGCGATATTCAAGAAGTCCCAGACCAATCGATTGCGCGAATCATCCCGCGAACGAAGTCCGGCGAGCGAAAAACCTTGGCAGGGTGGGCCGCCGGCAAGAAGGTCCAAACCGACTGGACTAACGCGTTGCGTCACTACATCCAGCAGGGCGGGAAGCATCGCGACATCTTCCGTAAGGAGCCCCGCGGCCAGCGCTTCACGGGGCGTCCGACGCGTATGCTCAATCCAGGCTTCGGCGTCGCCGAGGAAGTTTCGGAAGTACGTCTCACTCGCCATCGGCGAACGCTCCACCGCGGAGAGCACCGTCCAGCCCGCCCAAGTCAGGCCCAAACTGAGACCGCCGCAACCGGCGAAGAGATCCAGTGCCGTGAGCTTCCGCACGTCGGCGGATTTTACAATGCACCGCGCTACGGGCATTGGTGGGCCCGCAACGCGTTCAATATTGATCACCGGTCATCACCGGCTCGAGGCTAGCCAACTCTCAGGTGTTCCGCTCCAATCGATGAGGGTCGCGCTCGCCGTCTGAATGGTTCTCAGAACCTTTTGCAACTCCGCCTTGTCCTTGGCCCAGCCGGCGACGTAAAGGAAGGACCGCTCCCCGGTGTCGATGCCGAATTGGCCCATCTTGAGCCATGCGTGGAAGCCAGCGACGTACGTTGCGTCCGGACGCTGCATCGCGATCAGCAGTTGGTTCCCGAGGGAGTAGTTGTGGAAGCGGGAGGAGATGTCGAGCCAACGACGGAAGCACTCGCTGTCCTGTATCTGGCCCACGGCCTCTTCGAGGCGTCGTACGAGTTCCGGTTGTGCATCTGATTCGGGTTGCTCACCCACTCTCCGCTCCATGATTCGTGACGCGGATCAGCGCGTTCGCCGTCCACTTGTTGATACATTATATCATGTCCGATCCGGCCGAATCGACGCGCTTCGTTGCGACGCAGCGGGTGTCCATTGGACTGGGAATCCGCAGGTCACTGCCCGCCCGATTCTCGGCCACGCTGGAATCACCCGGGTGGCCCGAATCGCTGGTGGAGCGACGGCCCTCGTTCTACCTCGTCTCCTAAGGTGGACCGTATGAGACAGTCTCCGAGACTTCATCACACCTCGTAATACGTTTATGATATAGTAGTAATCACATTACGATGAAGGAGATTGACCGCCGGGACTCGGACCCGTGACGTTTCCAGTCGTTGGCTATCGTCACAAGCAAGGGGAGCGTCCGCTGACCGCTGTCATCTTCTTCTTGGAGGCTCCCCCGACGTTCCGTTCCTCCTAAAGTGGGGTCCGCCTGACCGTTCCGGGGCCGTCATCGCTTCCACTCTTCCGCAGCTCGATCGCCCGCAGCACCTCGTCAACCGGCGCGCAGTAATTGGCCCTTGTGCGGTCTCGAATGCGGGAGAGCATGGCGTCAGCATCGGAGCTTGGCACCCGGTCCTCGAACTCAGCGGTCTTGATTGCGCGCTCGACTGGTCCATGAGGCCCCTGAAGGCGGCAACGTGCCCGGAATTTTGGCAAAGACACCAAAGACGAGGCGATTTCAGCCTCCACGTCAGCATAACTCCTCGGTCGATCGTAGATCGGCTCCCACTGGCCACTGTCGACAAGAATCGGATGCTCGGCTAGCGACCACGCCATGTCAATCACTCCAGCAAGGAATTCGACGGTGCGATTAAACAGGCGATTCCCTCGTTGTGTGGCAACTCGTAGGTGATCGGCCGTCGGCACTTTCGAGGAGTCCACCTGCAGCAGGGCGTCATTTGTAAGCCAAACCATCAGTGGCAGCGGGCCATCGTTAGCTTTATCCACAGACTTACCGACGATACCATCAGTGAAGTAAACAAGGAATGACCCGAGGATATCGAGAGTCTTCTTCGGTACAGGAACGATTGACCACGACCGTTGTGGACCGCGCAAATCTCCATAAGGATCCAATACGTAGCTCTGATGTATACCAAGATAATCGATCAGGGTCATCGCTATCTCAGTGATCATCTCAAATTCTGACAAAGATCCACGTTCGCACGTTCCTTCCATCGCGCGAACGAAGTAAGTGGTGAGCATGCTTATCGCTGTCTTGAGGTCTGACGGGTTCGCATAGTAAGCGCCATGATCAATAAATGGTTCCGCGCCTTCCAGTTTCCAGCCAAAAAGGTCGCCGCTCTGAGTGTCAGTGGCGGCTCTGACGAGGGGTTCCAAGTGTTTCTGGGTGAGGTAGCGAAGATTAGCGTCGGCGTGCCCGCTGCGGAGGAGATGATGAACGGGATCTTGAGATGTCGTCTGCTTCGGCTTTTGCCCGATGACGACCCCAGCAGGAGGTGTCCTGTCGAACTGCTTTGCGAGCTCTTCTGCATCTTCACCGTGAACGGCGAAGACAACGAGGTTAGCGGCGTTCAAAGTCGCGCCACGATTGGCCTCGTCGGTCAGCTGCCCGCGGAACTGATGTGCGAGCGTGGTGGCTAGGCCGTATTTCCGGGCTTCCGCGAGGAGTTCGGCGAAGGTGGGGGTGGCGAAGCGGTGATACTCGTCGGCATAGAGGTTGAACTGACGGCGCTGGCCGGGAGGCAACTCCTCGCGCGAGAGAGCCGCGTTGAACAGTTGCCCGACGATCATGGAGCCAATGAGGCTCACGGGCCTTTCGCCGACTTTGCCCAGGGCGAGCCGGACAAGGACGATCCGGCCATTATCCATGACCTCCCTGAAATCCACCGTATTCCGCCCGAACCCGACGATTGGGAAGACTGCGGGCGTGAGGAACTCGTCGACCTTGTTCAGGGTCGACCGCACGAGCTGCTGCTGTTCCCGGTCGCGCAGCGGGTCGTATTCGAGCTCCCAGAACTCCCGAATTTGCGGGTTCGACAGGTCGGCTGTGAGCTTCGCTCGAAACTGGTCATGCAGGAGCAGCCGTCGAATCTCCGCCAACGTGTAGCCTTGGTTCTCGATCAGCGTGTACGCGCAGTTCCGCAAGACCTGTGCGAGCTGTGGTCCCCACGAGATGTCGCCCCACAGCTTCTCGAAGACCTCCACCGCATGCGTCGCAACGCGACCCACGAGGTTCCGGTCAGCAAGGTCTTTGCATTCGAAAAGGTTAAGACCGAACGGATACTGGCTGTCAGCCAGGTCGAGCAGAATGACATCCAATTCTCGGCTCGATGGCACTCGAGCGAGGACCGCGTCTATGAGGTCGCCGTGTGGGTCGAGGACGCACAGGCCCTGTCCGGCTTCCATGTCCTGGATGATCAGGCTTTCGAGTAGCGTCGTCTTGCCGGTGCCTGTCTTCCCAATGACATAGAGGCCTTGCCGACGTTCGTTCGCTCCCAGCCAGACAGCGTCACGGGTGTCGATGTCATCCCCGAGTATCACGTAGTCCACTGGCGCCCCTCCACTTGCAGCTTCGATCGTACTGCGCCGGGGGTGACCGTCGTAACTGTTGAGACACGCAAAGGCGGTGTGGACAGTCTCTCTAATGTCGGGCCACGCTCGGCATGTCGCACAATAAACAATTTGCGACGACGATGCGCAGCCTCGGCGAGGCTCGCGCCCCGTACGCCGTTGCCGGCGAAAACGGCCCATAGCACGTCATTTCGCGTCTTATAGGCTGCCGCAACATGTTGAGCAGGCCAGTTTCCGTTGTCCTCCGAATCTATGTCAGAACGCTATGTGATATAATAGACATGCATTCAATATGTCATCACAGGAGAGTCAGCCAGGAAATCGATCGAAGGAGAGCAAGCCGGAAGCGTATGTTCGGGCGGCGCGGTTCCGAGGAGAACACCAGTCTGGTCAGGCTTACCAGACACTTCAGGAGACGATTTTGGCCAATCAATGTGACCTATCGATCTACCGGCTCAAGCAGTTTGAGGACGTGTGGTTCGTCGCGATCATAGGCGCACAACCCGTTTCGGCAATCGACGATGTGGCCCGTGAGATACTCGCGGCCGGCGAACCTGCTTCACTTCCGTCCGATGTGCTCAACGCTCTCTTAGCGCGCCGGCTTGAAGCGACGAGGCGGGGCCCATGGGTCGAAAGGCACTATCGTGCGCAGTAGGCTCTCGGACTCGGCTGCTGTTTTGGAGCGAAGGTGAAGTGCCCGCACCATTCCAGAGCATAGTTCACTATTCTATGAGAAAGGAACAGAAATCCAAACCTATATACGAAGTCCTCGACTACGAGGCGACGCTCGAACTGACGGACCAAGAGGGACGTGACGCAATCTTCGTGAAGAAGGAGCGGGTGCGCTTCCTCCAAGACGGCATTTCGACCTTCGAGGAGTACGGCTGGGGCAACGGGATACCGTTCTCAGCGCATGAAGTACATCCGGGGAGCTTCGCCCGACGGCAACTCGTCGGCCCACGCCTTCGAAGCACAGTGAAGTTGCCGCATGCTTACCGTAAGGGCGAGGAACTGACTGTTTCCGTCGAGAGAGCCATCAAGAACGGCTTCATCTCGCCCTCGGAGTGCTGGCTCGAGGCCGAACTCTACCATCCGACTCATCGGCTCTCGCTCAAGATCATCCTGCCGCCGGAGCGTCCTGTCCGCAGCGCTCGCCTCGTTCGCCCGGGTGTGCCGGGCAGCCGGGCCTTGCCAGTTCGCGGACTGCCTGACGGTCGACAGTGCATTTCTTACGCAGATCCCGACCCGTCTCAGGGCCAACGTTACACGCTGGTGTGGGACTGGTAGGCATCAAAAGACGGCGGGTGTGGGCCCGCCGTCTCCGATTGAAGTACCGAAGCGTCTAGCTACCGCTGCCCGCACCGTCGGTCATGGCGCCCTCCTCTTCCGCGCGATTTGCGCTTCAGGTGCCCTCATTGTAGTTCCGCTAGAGGAACAACTTCAAGCGTTCCGTTTGTGCGGATTCCGGCTTCGCTTCTCCGCATCGGCGAGGTAGTCGGCGACAGCGTCCCAAGTGGTCAACCAGTCCCGGCCGACTTTCGTGGCCCGGATGGTTTCCTGCCTGCAAAGCCTCCTCAGGAAGCCTGCACTGAGTCCACTGCGCGCTGACGCTTCCACGAGCGAGATGAGTCGCTCTTCCGCTGGCGGCCTCCTAACCGTGGGGTAGCTTCGAAGACTCTAGCGGCCAGCCCGCCTCCGCGTAAGTCACTCCGGCAAAGTTGCCACTTGACAATAAGGCGAACGAATGTTCTATAATGAAGAGTGCACCATCTCGCCCAGACGGACAACCAACTTGGACGAACTCGGCTGCACAACGTATGGAGTTGCCGTACCTGGCCTACTTTGGCCTCAAAGAAGAACCGTTCTCAACCGTCCCGTCCCCGCGGTATTTCTTCCTGACCTCGACCCATTCCACCGCCCTTGAGAAGACGGCGTTCGTTGTAGGCGCCCGAAAGGGCCTCGCGGTCGTGTTCGGAGACACCGGGGCAGGCAAATCCTCTCTCGCACGCTTGCTCCACCAGAAATTCCTTGACGCCGGTTTCCTGTCGTCTCTGCTCATCAACCCCAACTACCCGACGCCGAACAGCCTGCTTCGCACGATTGCGCAGGAACTCGGCACGCCCCGAACGAACCGCAGCTTCAAAGGGACGCTCGACCTCTTCAAAGCGCATCTCTGGGCAAAGGCAGCGGTTGAGGGGAAGACGGTCGTGCTCATCATCGACGAGGCCCAAACGCTGCGTCCGCCGCTGCTGGAGCTACTCCGCCAGCTCATCAACTATGAAACGAATGAGGCGAAGCTGCTCCAACTCGTCCTCTTTGCCCAGGACGAGCTGCGGAACACGCTCGCGCGCCCGGCATTGCGCAACTTCCGTAGCCGGGTCGTGATGGCCTCGACGCTTGAGTCACTCTCGGTGGACGAGCTGCACGCGATGCTGCGCTTTCGCTGGGAGGTCGCCACAGGCGGTGCGCAGCACCCCTTTACGGACGAGGCGGTCGCGGCGATCTATCGGCACGCAAGCGGGATGCCGCGTGAGGCGAACATTCTCGCGGACAACTCGCTCCTGTTGGCATTCCACCAGAAGCAGCGGGAGATTGACGCTCGAATAATCGAGGCAGTGGCTGCGGATCGTCTGCAGAACCTGAGTCGAAGGGAGGCGGCAACATGAATAAGAGTGCGTTCGCCGGTCTGGGCCTCACCGAAAAAGCCGGTTCGGGCGACGCGCTCGACCAACGTCTCTTCGTTTCAGCACCGAGTCGTTCTGACGAGTCTGCCCAGCTGACAACGGAACAACGCGTGAACGCGACAACGTTGTCCCGCGACAACGCGGCAACGGAGACAGGTGCCGACAAGCGCACGCTCGCTCGCGACGAGGAGGCCCCGCTGGCGTCATCGAAGTTGCGCTCCCGCGGCCCAGCACGGGAACGCAGCCTATCGAAACGGCACGAGGCACCGCTATCCGTGCTCCGAAGTCAGCGACCACTCGTGCGCACCGTCGAACGCCACTCGCACGACATCTTCCAGGATCAGGTCCGGTGGATGAACCGCCTCAAGCTCGACCTTGAGGAGCGCTATGGCGCGAAGGTCACTGGCAACGCGATGGTCCAGCTTGCGCTCGACCTGTTTCGCGACGACTTCCTCAACCACGGCGACGATTCGAGCCTCGTCCGTGCGCTCGTGCGGGGCGGCTCTTGGCAGCCGGCACGGCACGATGCAAAAGACGACGGAGAAGAGGAGGGCGGTCGATGAAGGCGCTGGGCGAGATCCTCAACGAACGGAACATCATCTTGGAAGCACCCAACCCGGTGACGGCGGAAGGCTTCACCCAGGTCCCGAATTTCATCCTGCGCAGCGCCACGCTTTCGATGGGCGCAAAACTCACCTACGCGATGTTCCTTTCCTACGCCTGGCACAACGACCTCTGCTTCCCCGGCCAGGAAAAGCTCGCCGAGGCGATAGGCGTCAGCCGGCAGAGCGTCGGCACGTTCATCCGTGAACTGGAGCGGGAGGAACTCGTCCGCGTGAAGCGCCGGGGCCTCGGGCTGACCAACCTCTACACCGTCCGGTTCCGTGCCCAGCGGAAGCCATCCCGCGCGTTGAGGCTGATGTCAAAAATTTCGACATCTTGATGACAAGTTGCTTTCGAACTTGACGTCAGCTTTTTTGTCTTCAGCCCCCATCGGTTTAGCCCATCGCAACAGGCCAAACCTCCCGAATCTGGCGCAGGAATAACACTCAGAAGAAGACATACTCATTTGAAAAATACCCAGCCGGGGAGGGCTAAAGCAGAAAGTCCACCGGGGTTAAGCAAGCCGCTTTAGGAGCGGTCAAACGCGGTCGCGGTCTCGTACGCCTGTAGAGTCTCGGATAGGAGTTGAGGCTCTACATCGTCCGCGACTCCTCCTTGGTCCTGCGGTCAGGAGGCAAGGGGGACAGCGAGTCTTTCAGACTCGGGGGGTGCCCTGCGGGCGGGGGGAGTGGGCGGCCGGTCGCTCCGCGTCCTAAAAGTCCTTCGTACTTTTGCCGCCCACTCCCCCCGCCCTCTCGCTCACCAAACTGATGTAGAAAGAAATGAGTAAGGATGGTGAGCAAGAGGGCACCCCCAAGGGGGATCGGCGGATTGTCGTTTCCCCCTTGACCTCCTCGCCAATCCGCAAGAAAGCGCTGCGCGGGGTGGGACCTATCGGGTTCTGACGACCGCTCCGTAGACTTCATGCACGGTCTTGACGCTGCCATCACGCCTGGGGACTTCGCGTTCGTGGGCATAGCCGACGACTTCAACGGTCTGGCCTTTTCGAAGCGTTCCGCGGAGCCGTTCCGCCTTCTTGGCGAACACGACCACGGTCTCCCATCCGGTGCTTCCGTCGTCGCGGTGAACGGCAACCGGGAAGCGAGCGATGAGCACGCCGTTTCTGGTGGTGCGAAACGAGAGCTCGGCCCCAACCCGTCCGGTCACGGTTAGCCGTTCTTGCTCGGGCGGCGGCTGTTTGGGCTGGCTTTCGAGAACTTCGGCCGCGAACGTCCGGGCCGGACCGCAGTGCGGACACGTGGGTTCGTCTCCACCGCAACGGTCCAGGGCGTCCACGAGCATGTGAACAGCCCGTTCGAGTGTCGCCTCACGAGCGCTGCGTTCTGCTGTTTTTGGAGTTGTCGCGGTCTCAGCAGCGGCGGCTCCGGGAAGCCCGTCGTTGACGTTCTGAATCAGCGTCACTTCGCCGGACGAGCCGACGGTTGCCCGGAATTGTTGCCCGCCATCCAACTTCCGCGCGAAGACGAGCTGCGCACCCTCCACTTCAGGAGGCTCGATGTGGCGCAACGTGATCTGCGCGTCCATGGTCGTGATTCGGGCCGAAGACGCAGCGCTGAAGAGATCGACGTTCGTGGGATCACCGGGCTCGCCCGCCATGAACCGCACGCCTCGACCAAAGGCGATGTCCTCGGTTCTCTCGGGAGCCACGTTCAGCAATTCCGCGATCGCCGCGACGTTCCAGGGCCGTTCTGTTGGTTCGCGTTCAGTCATAGGTATTCGGAGTCGTGATTCCGCATGTTCATCGGCTCGTCAGACGTAGGCGGGTCGAGGCGCACGCCTTCGATCAGGAAGGCACTCGCGCGTTGAATCGTTCCCAGCACGTTCTTGAGCATCGCTTTGTCCTTCGCCCAGCCCGCGACGTACGGGAACGAACGCTCCCCGGTGTCGATGCCGAAGTGGGCACAGACGACGTAAGCGATTCCTTCGGCGATGCATTCGTTTTCGGCCCGATCGTCGACGCGGGCGACGTAGTGCCCCAGCTCGTGCGCGAGGGTCTTGGTGCGTTGGCGCTGGCTGTACGCACCGACGACGATCTCCCCGGTCGCGGGGGTGAAATAGCCCATGGTCTCGCGTGGCAGTCTTTCCGGTTCGATAACGCTCACCGCCAACCGCTCGGCCGCAGCGAATCTGCTCAGCCCTTCCCAAAGTTCCTCTCCGGCCTCCCCTTCGAGCGTCGGGACGGCCAATGTCGGAAGTGGTTCGCCGTCCGTCTGGCTCACATCGAACACATGCCCGGTGCCGAACCCCGTGACCCTCCGCTCTTCTTCGCCTTCGTCGTTCGCAACCTTCCGGGCGAGCGGCACCATGATCGTGATTCCCTTTTCGCCCTTCACGACGTGGCGCCCGAACTTGAGCCACGCGTGAAAACCCGCGACCTGGGTCGCGTCGGGGCGTTGCATGGCGATGAGAAGCTGATTGCCGAGTGAGTAGTTGTGGAAGCGGGAGGAGATGTCTAACCAGCGGCGGAAGCTCTCGCTGTCCTGAATCGCGCCGACCGCGTCTTCAAATCGCTGCAGAACGTCTGATTGTGTTTTGGGTTCGCCGCCCCGTCCTAACCGCCCTTCCATAGTGAGTAGCAATTCGCATCGCCATGGTGTCAGCAGCGCGATTCGCTAATGTGTATGTATTATATCACCTTTCGTCAATCGACTCCCAAACGGCGCCTCAGCGACCACGTGGTCCAGGAAGCCTATTTCCCAGTCGGACCATTCGCCGAACGGCTCCTGGGTCACTCGCCGTGGCGTTGCCAGGGGAGCGGTCACCACGATCCTGAGGTGGGCGCAGGACGAGCTGAGAATAGTGCTCGGTCACGGCTCGAAGCTCGCCTTTCGTGCAGCGCGGTCGCGCGAACGTGGGCGCCTTCACCCGAGCGGTGCGCTGGCCGACGCGCACGAATGCCTCTCGCGGGTTCAGGTCCATCAGCGCCTGCGTCCAACCTTCGAACGTTTCCTGCAGATTGAAGTACACGGGGTGTGTGCGCTCGACTTGCCACGGGTCGGCAACTTCGTGTTTCAGAGCGTAGGGGTCGAATCGCCCGAAGCGCGGCGCGGCCCATTCTGCGTCGGAGCGGCCGAGCTTGAACGCGACCGTGACGGCGTTTTGGAGCGCGCCTTGCAGCCTGGCATTCACCTGCGACCACGTTTGATGGGCGAGGGTTAAGTACAGGCCGTACTTCCGCGCCAGCGAGAGGACGCGGGCGAGGGACTCTTCGCTCTGCGCCGAGAACTGCGAGAACTCGTCGATGATGAGGTGGTACTGGCGGCGCTGCTCTTCGGGGATCTCCGCCCGCGAGAGGGCCGCGACTTCGAAGCCCACCGTGATCAAGCAACCGAGCAGGCGCTGAGTGTCTTCGTCCAGCCCGCCCAGGTTGAAAATGACGCTCACGCCCGAGTCTATCAGCTTTCGAAAGTCGAGGACGTTGTCTTCCTGTCCCAACGCGCCCTTCAAGGCCGGGCTGAACGTGAGCAGGAACACGCGCCGCGAGGTCGACTCGACCATCAACGGGGTGTCCTTGCCCCACCGATCGAATCGCCCGCGGAAGAACTCCACCACGTCGCCGTCAGTCACACGGAGGAGGAGCTGGCCGCGGTACGGGCCGTCAGACAGGAGTCGCGGAAGCGCCGTGAGCGGCAGTTTGTTCTGGATCAAGACGAACGCGCCGGAGAGCAGGATGTTTTCGAACTGCGGAGCGGCGCCGTCCGCCAGCGCCGGCCACGCGCGTTTGCACGCCTCAACGACATTCCTCGCGACCGCATGATCGTCGTAGGGCTGCCGCAGGACGTTGAACGGTGCGTATCTACCTTTCTGGCCGAAATCGATGAAAATGAGCCGTTCTCGCGCATCTGGACGGGCAAAATGGCCGGCGTCCGACAGCGCCCCGAGGATGTCGTTGGCCAGGTCCGCGTGAGGGTCAATTAGCGCGCAGCCGATGCCTTGCGTGAAAAGCTGGAGGAATAAGCTGGCGAGGAACTTGCTCTTGCCTTGTCCCGTGAGGCCGATCACGTGCTTGTGCGAGGCGACCCCGCTCGGATCAAGCCTGAACGGGCGTCTGAGCAATGTGGGTCCATAGGTTCCGAGAGTGAGGGCAGGGCGCCGCCCGGAGGGCCAGAGGCTCATGGTCCTTCCGCCGAGTCGAGGAGAGCAATTGGCTGCTCCCCGAACGGCTGATACCAGCGCCGGGAGAAGAACAGATCCGCCATCTCGGTGGAATCGGAGCGGACGCCCGTGAAGACGAACAGGTCGCCCTGTCCCTGTTCGTGCCGGGCTGTCAGCTCGCTCTCTGTCCAGCGAATCAGCTGCAGAAGCCGCTTGTCGCCGGATGTGGCGACGACCGCGATCGTAAGTGACTTGGTTTCAAACGCGTCTTGATAGGGGCCGTTCGCATACGCCAGCAGCCCCCGGACCTTCCGTCGCCACACCTTCTGTTCTTCAGTCCCGCGGTCGAGTTCGAGTGCAAGACAAACTTGAAACGCGCCCTTGACGCGCAGGTCGAGCCAACCGTCGGGCACGACCGCGATCATCCGGCCGTACTCGTCTTGAACATGGATGGGTCTCCGCTTCAGGTCGCGTTCGTGGAGCATCCGGGCGAGTTCGCAGTCGGGCTGGGAGCGGCTGAGCAGCTCCGCGCTTCTGAGCACGTCGTTGACGGCGAGCGTGTGCCCGAGAAAGAGATAGGTGTGCTCGCGCTGCTCCGAGGGACGGTAGCGCCGCCGATCGACATCGGTGCCGGTGCCTTCGAGGTAGTTCAGTCCCTTGCGCGCAAGGGTGTACACGGAAGGCGCGCTCCCATGCGCCGTCGGCCGCGGCAGCCAGATCCGCTGCAGAAGCCCGGCATCGGTGAGGTGCTTGAGCTTCGTCTGGACGTACGTCAGCGAGCCCGGCGAATAGAGCAGGCGGCAAACCTGTCGGCTCGACAGGTAGTAGTAGCGAAACGCGGCGCGCAGCACGGCGTCATCCGCCGGATTGACGCCGGTAGACTTGGCCGAGCGAGGTAGGGGTGTGACAGACATAGCCCTTCATTATATGATAATGGGATTATACAATTCAACGACGAACTCGCTGGTTACATTTCGATACCAGACACGGCCATGCCGCGTCCGTGTCCAAAGGGCATCGCGGCCTGGGCTAGATGCGGCTTGCCCGTCAGGCAATCACAAATGCCGCGCGGGCAAGTACGCTGTGTGGCGAGGAGGGTTCGGAAACCAGCGAGTTGTGGTCAGCCTTCACGTCTTTTTCTTGTTGGAGGCAGACCATGCAAGCAACTCGTCTCAAGCCGCACCCCTACATCGGCACGGAGCTGACCACGGTGCTGAATAAGTTCCGAGGCAAGACGGCCAAGACGCTGGCGGCCATCGCGGCCGACAGCTGGCTGTCTGAGAGCTACGTGTCACGGTTGTTTTCGGGCGAGCGCGTCAATCCAAGCAGAGACGCGCTCATCACCCTGGCCTTCGCCGGGATGGCTCTCACCGTTCCGGATACCGAAGAGATCCTGTTCGCGGCCGGATACCGGTCGCTGGTCCAGCGCGAGTACTCCGCGTAAGCCCAGCGAAGGCTGACCCGCCTGCCCTCCTCAGCATTCCACTACGCCCCCCCGGTTCGGTCAGTGCGAAACCGGAATTAACCACGTGGCATCTTTGATGCGAGAGACAGAAGCTACGACCTTGATCTGAGATATCGATGAGTCCGCAATATCTCCTTGGAAATAAGCCGTACCTAGTGTCACAGACTGCCCCGCATCCACCTTGTAATCCCACGACGAATCGCTCGAGACATCGGCACAATTAAAATTTGCACCATCAGGGTAGTACTTCACCAACTTATATGGAGGATTCGCAGACGAGGGTGTGGCTGAGATGTCGTTGGCAGATACTCTGAACACCAATGTCGAGTTGGTCTTATTCGTCAGCTTCAGAATAAACGTGAAGTCCCAATACGTGGCGCCGAAGCACCCGTCGTTTGCCCTAGGAGTGAACATGACCTGGTCGAGCGTGATGGACACGTTGTCGCTTGTCGCGGACTGCCCCGGTTTGAAAGGGCCAGTGGATGGCGTTGGCGTCGCGTTGGGAGTAGCGGTCGAGGTCGCTGTTGGTGTCTGCACCTGAGTCGCTGGAGACGTCGCAGTTGGAATCAGTGCGGCGCTTTGCTTCGCTGCTGATGAGCCGCCGCCTCCGCGACCGTTGAGAGCGAAGACAGCGAACGCAAGTGCGGCTACCGCGACCGCCAGCACGCCAATAAGTACCCATAGCCCCCTGCGAGGGGACGGAGGGGGTGGAGGCGGTATTATCGGAGGCGGTGGAGGAGGCGGTGGAGGAGGCGGTGGTTCTGGTGGGTTGTATGGTTGAATGCCCGGCGAGCCCGCCTTTGGAACTACCGCCTGTCCCGTCGGCGGAACAGAGGCCGCAAGTTCTCGGTCATAAGCGGCACGCATGGTGGGGTCCCTGAGCGTCTCCCATGCGGCGTTGAGTTCTTTCATCCGAGCGAGCTCTTGGGGATTATTCCGATTCGCTCCGGGCATATACCGTTTGGCCAAGGCCTTGTACGCCGCCTCGATTACCTCTATGTCCGCGTTCGGGTGGACATGCAGATTGTCGTAGTGCCGGTTCATTCAGCCGCCCCCTTTGTCCGAAAGTGACCGGAGTCTACATCGTGATGGTTCAGCCGCCAACGTTTGACGATGTGCCGGCGCCGCATCGACGCCTATGTCGCCCAGGGGCTCCTTTCGAACCGCCTCCACCCCAAGCCGAGCCTCCCGGCGAGCAGGTATGCCCCGGCTGGGACAATTTCCAGTCTGGGGACACTGCTCCGTCAAGGGCTCGCTGCGCCGGACCATCGTCCGCCCCTGACCGCACCCTTTGAGGCTCCCCTTCGTATCGTCTCGTCAGGGTGAGCCGCGAATTTCCTTCTCGGCTGGTGTGACCGACTCTGCGGCGAGACCGGATCTCCTTCGAACAGCAAATCCATCGCTGAGGCCCTTCTCTCGATAAGGCTTTGCTGGACATTCGCCATCGCGACGTAGTGCCGCACCATCTCCAGGCTCGTGTGCCCGAGAATCTGCTGCAAGCGAAGGGAATCGCCCACCTCTTTGACGAGATACGTGGTCGCGAAGGAGTGTCGAAGCAAGTGGCAGGTGATCCGGGGGATGCCCGCACGGACACCAGCCCGCTTGACGATTTCTTCGAGCGCATGGAGCCCGAGCCGCATTCCGGTGGCGTTCAGGAACAGATATTCGCCTTCCCGCGGCTCAAAAAGCGGTCGCGCTTCGTCCCTCCACCGCATGAGGGCAGCCTGAGCGCCGGCGCCGAACGGCACGAGGCGTTCTTTGTTGCCTTTGCCGAGGACCTTGAGAAAGCCTTCCCCCAGGTGTGCGTCGGCCACTTGCAGGTCGCACAGTTCAGACGCCCGCAATCCGCAGTCCAGGAACGCCCAGATGATGGCGAGGTTCCGAACCCCAAAAGGATCCTCGCTGTTGAACATCCCGAGCAGGCGGCGCATCTCATCATCGCTGAGAACCGGGATGACTTTCGCCTGCATCTTCGGCGGCTTGAGGGGCTGGAGGCGGTTCGTCTCAGTGTAGCCATCGGCGAAGAGCCAGGACGCGAATGCGCGGAGCGCGCGCACGCAGCCGTGGATGTAGGCCGAGCTCAAGGGACCGTCTTTGGGATGCATGAAGGGATTGTTGACGTGGCGCTCCGTGCGCTCCTGGAGGTGCACGATGTAGCCGCGCACGCGCTCGATCGTGAGGTCGCGGAGTCGCGCCTCCGGACCGATGAAGCGCCGATAGAATTCGAGCCGTGTCTCGTACCACTCCACCGTGCGCGGGGATTTTCCGGTTGTCTTGTTGAAGAGCCGGAAAGATGCGGCGAGGTCCGCCAGGAGAATCTCGTCTTTGCTCATGCCACTGTGCTTCCTCTTGATTGCCATGCTGCCTACCTCGGGAGAGATGCGTCAGCGACTCGGAGGCAACCTGAGGACTGGACTGGTTTTTGTCTGGCAGGCCTCGTGCAGCAGTCCAGTGCTCGCGAAGCTCAATGCCTCGCGTCATAACTGCTGACGTACGTCGAGCGCAGATTCATTTTCGAAGTCTTGGTAGGCCCGGGGGGACTCGAACCCCCGACCAATGGATTAAAAGTCCACTGCTCTTCCAACTGAGCTACAGGCCCATGGAAACCTTATTGCCCGCGCTCGCTGTCCGCTACCTCAATCGGCACCTCGCCCAGCCGTCGGCGCTCGCCCACCCGTCCGCCCATGGCATCTCTGGTATCCTTCCCTCATGGATCACCTTCGCATCGACCTCGTCCCGGAACTCCGCGACCCCGTCGCCGTCGTGGCCTTTGGCGGGTGGAACGATGCAGCATCCGCGGCCACCAACGCTGCCCGCTTCGTCGTCCGCCGTCTCGGTGCGCGCCGCTTCGCCAGCATCGACCCCGAAGACTTCTATGACTTCCGCGAGACGCGCCCCCAGGTACGGATCGATGCGTCCGGCCAGCGCGAAGTGATCTGGCCCTCCAACGAATTCTTCTACGCCCGTAACCCCACCGGTCCCCACGACATCGTGGTCGGCGTTGGTATCGAACCGAACCTCCACTGGCGCGCATTCAGCGACTCCTTCACCGACCTCTTTCGGGATGTCGGCGTCGGCCTTGCCGTTTCGCTCGGCGCCCTCATGGCGGATGTCCCGCACACCCGCGATGTGCGCGTCACCGGTTCCGCACCAGATCCGGCGGTCGCCGCCTCGCTGCAACTGACCGCCTCCCGTTACGAGGGGCCGACCGGCATCGTTGGTGTCCTTCACGATACCTTGCGGCACCATGGGACCGCGGCGGCGAGCCTCTGGGCGAACGTGCCGAACTACATCACTACCGCCCAAAACCCACTCGCGACAGTCGCACTCCTCAAGCGGCTCCAGCCCATCGTCGGGCTCGAATTCGATGTCCGCGACCTCGCCGCCGCGGGCGAGCGCTTTGTCGCCGAAGTGAACACGGCGATCAGCGGCAGCCCCGATATCCTTGACTACGTCCGCCGCCTTGAAGCCGCCGCCGATAGCGGGGCCGCTGCACCGCCCGGCGATGGGAGCGTGCTCCCGCCGGGCGAAGACCTCGTGCTCGACGTCGAAGAGTTCCTCCGCAGCAAGCGGGATGAGCAGTAGCCCTCAGATCGAGAACTGCAGCCCGAGCGAGCCCTTGATCGCGTTGATCTCGCCCAGGTGCATGAAGCCGTGTGTCATCACCACCTGCCGGAAGACGCGCCACTTCGGCATTTCGCCCAGCGGCTTGATCATCTGCACTTCTTCGAGCGTGGCCAGAGGCACCGTCTTCAGGAACGCCTGGCAGTTGGTTGCGACCGCCAGGCTGTATTCGCGCAGGAGCGCGGGGTCTGCGATCGTCACGGCGCGCGCATCATCCAGCCCCATGCCGGTCCCCTGGTCGATTTTGGGCAGGCCCATGCGCTCGAAATAGCCGCCTTCCATCCAGATCGGGTTCTTACGCTGGAACACAAAGTTCGTGATGTTGTCCTGCGTCCGCGCGATATGCCACGCGTTGAAGCCGATGCTCACGGTTTTGCCGGGCGGGAGGAAGTTCACCTGCTGGGCGGAAAGATCGCGGACGGCTTCGTCCGTCCAGTCGTTCATCTGGCCGATGCCATCGATCAATATGTCTCGGATGTCCATGGATACCCTCGAACGGTTTTGTGCGAAGCATACGCTGCTGCTCGCTCGCGTCGCAGCCTTTGAGAAGTCGCGGCCACTTCGTTTCCCCCCAGTGGCCGAAGCGAAGCGGTTTCTCCGCCGCGGGCGCCTCTCCGCGCTCAGCCGCGGGGGATGGCCACAATGACACCCTGCCGCCGGAGCTCTGCAGCGCGGACGAGCGAATAGAGTGTCGCGATGGTTGGCGCCGCGACCCCGAGTGCGGCCGCGCGCCGGAGCGGTTCACCGAGGATCGATTCCACTTCTAGCGGACGCCCCGCGACATAATCGATGACCATACTCGTCCGGTAGTCGCCCATCGTATCGGTCTGCGCGAACATCCAGCCGACCACCGCGCCCTCCGTAAGGCGTGCGTCGCTGCCCGCGGCCGCCAGGTCGGCGTTGGCGATGGCTACCACCTCGCGCATGGCCCGCTCCGCAGTCGCGCGGAGTTCCGGGTCCTCGACAATCGCGCGGGTGCCGACTCCTCCCGCGGCAACGCTTAATCCGTTGAAGGGGATGTTCCAGCACAGCTTCTCCCAGCGTGCACAGCGCAGGTTTGGCGCCACCGTCACTTCGATCCCACCGGATTCGAGCAGTTGCGACAACAATGCGAGTTCGCCGGGGTCATCCTCGAAGTGCCCGATCGACACGCGGCCATACTCCAGGTGGTGGATAACTCCCGCTTCGCCGCGGTTGATGCAAACGAACGCCATCCCGCCGAACACTCGCCGGCCGCCTGCCCACTCTGCGAAGCTCTCTTCGATGCCCAGCCCGTTCATGAGCGCGAGGACGCGCGTACCCTCACCCACGCACGGCGCGAGGAGGGTCCGTGACTCATCCAGGGACGTTGCCTTGAGGGAACAGATCGCCCAATCGACTGGCCCAATTTCCTCCGCTGTGGCGAACGCCTGGACCGGGGCGACGTGGAAGTCGCCCCGGAAGCTACGCACATCGAGCCCCCGTTCGCGCACCGCCGCAAGGTCGCTGCGCATGAGGAAGCGGACGTCGTGGCCCGCCCGCGCAAGCAGCGCCCCGTAGTACCCGCCGACCGCCCCGGCACCGATGACCGCGATGCTCGCCATGGCGCCAAGCATAGCCAATGCTGGCTCCGGGCGGAATGAACCGGGCAACCGGGGACGCTATAATGCGAACAAATGAGCGACCGCACGGCCTCTGTCCTGCACGTGGACCTCGATGCCTTCTTCGTCTCGATGGAGCTACTCCGCCGTCCCGAGCTGCGCGGACTGCCCGTGGTCGTCGCCGGGGGACTCGGCCCGCGCGGCGTCGTCAATACCTGCAGCTACGAGGCCCGCACATTCGGCGTCCGCTCCGCGATGCCCGTCAGCCGGGCCCGCCAACTTTGCCCCGCTGCAACCTTCCTTGAATCCGACTACCCCTACTACAGCGCGGCATCGAGGACCTTCCACGCGATCCTCCGCGACTACACGCCCCTCGTCGAACCCGCTGGCGCCGATGAGGCCTACCTCGATGTCGCCGGCAGCGAACGGCTCTTCGGTGATGCACCCGCCATCGCCGCCGGCATCCGCCGCCGCATCCACGAGGAGATCGGCATCACCGGCTCGGTCGGCGTCTCCATCAACAAGCTCGTCTCCAAGGTCGCCAGCGACGCCGGCAAACCCGATGGCCTCGTCGTCGTCACGGCGGGCGAAGAGGCCGCATTCTTCGCCCCGCGGCCCATCCGTGAATTGCCAATGGTTGGCCCGAAAACCGCCGAAGCGCTCCGCGGCCTCGGCGTGCATACGCTCGGGGAGCTGGCGCGATTCCCGATCGGTGCACTTGAAGCGCGCTTCGGCCACCACGGCCGTGAACTCCACGCGCGCGCACTCGGCATCTTCGATTCACCCGTCCTCGCCGGCCACGGCGCAGCCAAGTCCATCAGCCGCGAAACCACCTTCGACAACGACGAGCCCTCCCGTGAGCGGCTGCGCGCCATCCTCCGCGGGCAGTGTGAGCGCGTCGCCGCCGACCTTGCCCGCCAGGACCGCGCGTCCCGCACGATCACCCTCAAGCTCCGCTTTCCGCCGTTCGAGACCCTCACACGCTCGGCGAGCCCGGGCCGCCCGATCGACCTTGCCGACGAGCTCTTCGAAGCCGCGGGCGACCTGTTCGAACGAGCCTGGAGCGAGCACGCCTGCCGGCCCGTCCGTCTCATCGGCATAGGCGCCACGAACCTCCAGGAACGTGCGCGTCAGCTCCGTCTCGGCGAATCGCTGGATGCGAACGTCCTCTCCGAGACGGTCGCCGGGCTGCGCGACCGCTTCGGCGACGCGGTCATCCAGCGGGGTGCTGAGATCGGCCATTCGCGGGATCACCACGGCCCGCACCATTGACAGGCCGAATGGCGCAAGTCCATGATTGAGCAACTTTGGAGAGGTTTGCAAAGTGACTGACACGCCCGCAAGCAGCCGCCAGACGTGGCTCACGCTCGGTTCCGCCAGCGCACTCCTCGGCGTCAGCGAGTCGACCATTCGCCGCTGGGCGGATGCTGGCGACGTCCGCTCCTTCCGCACCCGCGGAGGACACCGCCGCATCCTTGAAGACGACCTCCGCCAGATCGTCACGGCCGCACCCACCGCGCCCAGCCGCGACACCGATCGCATCAGCGACCTCGCCCTCGCCCGCGTCAAGCGCCGCATCAGCCGCGGCCGCCAATCGCACGCGCCAAACGTGTTCGAAGGTCTCAGCGACGACGTGCGCGACCGTCTCCGCTTGCTCGGCCGTCAGCTCGTCGACCTCTTCGCCCGCTACATCGCCTCTGACTCCAAGAAAGAGCGCTTCAGCGAGGACGCCCGAACCATCGGACGCGAATATGGCCGTGCCCTGGTCAACGCAAATGTCGGCCTGACCGCCGCCATCGTGACGTTCAATTCCATGCGGCGGTCGCTGGAAGAGACGGCCACGCAGATCTCGATGGAAGCCGGGCTTCCCGCCGACGAAGCCGTCGAGGCCCTGGAAAACATCCTCGGCCTCGCGGATGTCGTGCTCGAAGGCATGGCCGGCGTCTATGAAGAGCTCGGCAACCTGCGCAACTGACGCTGATGCTGCGCGGACAGCCGCATCCTATTGCGCCGGGTCCATCGTCTCCTTCAACCCATAGCGCGGGTACGGTCCGATCACGATGTGCTCGAAAATGCCCACACCTCTGCGCTCCCCCGCCGTCACCTGGCACACGGTTTGAACGTGCAGGTGCTGCATCGGGTTCACCTCCGCGAGCGTGTATTCGCCGCCCGTCACCTCGTTGGGGCCAACCCACATCCCGTGGCCCCATTTCGGTTCGCCATAGCCGATCCCCTGCATGAGAAAGTGGTATTGCGGGGCGAATTCGATCACGAGTGGCTCGCCCGCCGCCGGCGTGAGCGTCACGACTGCTTTCGAAATGTGCCGCGTGCCCTTTGTGAAGCTGAGTTCGTGCGCCACTGCCGCCTCCTGCGCACTCGCATCCGGGTAGGGCTTCAGGATCACACCCGACTCGTGCCAACGGCTCCCGTCCGAATACTCCGACACCGTGTAGAGCGTACAAAGGTCGTCGAAGTTGAGCGGCGCCCAGTTCCAGAAGAATTGCGGCGGGTGCGCCGCGGGTGCGCCACGCAGATCCTGTCCACCGACGCCGCGGACGCCCCAGGAGTGGTCGCGCGAACCCCACCACTTGTCCTGCGAAAGGTCGAACACGGTCCCGTCGATGGTCAGTGTCCCGCTCCAACTGCCGTGCTGCGTCATCCGCGTGTAGTCCATCGTGCCGATGCCACCGGTGCGGCGCGAGAAATGCGGCTCTTCGCACGGCAGCGAGCGCGCCTCGAACACCAGGTCCGCCGTGATGCCCCATTCGTTCGGGGCCACCGTCACGCGCAACCGCTTCAGTGGTTCCAGCACCTCGACGCGGATCGGCCCGGCGCTAGAATCCATGCGGTCAGTGCCCAGCGCCCGTGAAGCGCGCACGAACCGTTCCTTACCGTTGTGAGCGGTCGCAAAGGCCGCATCGAAGACGCCGAGATTGGGATACAGCCCCATGGCGAGGGCGAAATACACCTCGCCATCTCGCCGGTAGCCGTTAAAGAAATACCGGTCGTAGAAATTGCGGTCAGTCGTGAAGACCGTGTCGATGGTGTAGGGCGTCTGGTGGATGAGGTAGTCGTCCGCGGGGGTGAGCAAGGCCACGGCTCCGGTGGAGAGATTGCCCGAATCTACGGGTTGACGTGGGGCGGGTCAAAGGGGAGGGGGATTCGCGACGCACCGTCGAACTCGTGTCACCGATCATGTCACATTCGCTTGCACCACCCCGTCCGGCATCCAAGAATGCGGCGATGGAAGACGACGGAGATCGAAGCAGCGGCCAGGCCACAGTCGCGCCCGAGGTGGCGCGTGTGGACGGGCGGCGCGCCGGGCGCGAACGAAACCGCCTCGCCGTCGTCGATGCCCTCTTGGACCTCTATGCCGAAGGATACCTCCGCCCCGACGCCAATGAAGTTGCCGCCCGCTCGGGGGTGTCACGCAGGTCAGTCTTTCGTTACTTCGACGACCGGGACGACCTCGACCGGGCTGCAATCGAACGCCAGCAGCAACGCGTCCGGCACCTCCTTGAGATCCCGGCCTTGCCCGGCCGAGGCTCAGCCAACGATCGCATCGCGCAATTGGCCAGCCAACGGGTCGCGCTGTTCGAGCAGATTGGGCCGGCCGCACGGATCGTGCGGTTGCGCGCACCGTTTCACCGTGTGATTGCGGAACAGCTGGAGCAGAGCCGGCGCTTCTTCACCCGCCAGGTCGAGCGCCAGTTTGCCGCGGAGCTCGCGGCGATGGACACCGCCACGTGCAGGGAAACGCTCTCGGCCGCCGACGCGCTCTGCTCATTCGAATCGTATGATTTTCAGTGCAGCCGCGGTCTCGCGCCCGCAGAGATCGGGGCCGTGATGCGGCGAGGACTCACAGCGCTGCTGGACTGCGCCAACCGCTCCGAACCACACCTCCAAACCACGCCGTCCGACTCACGCCCTCCGAGCCGCGCGCCGTAGCAAGCGGGTCAGTGTTGCGGCTCCACCGGATCGACCCCGAAGGCGAGCGCTGGCCGCAATTGGACCATTGACGCGCTCTCTACCGGTCGGGCCTCGGACGTCTTGGCTCTCGTCTTTCGTCTCTCGTCTTCGTAACGCCCTCCCTACCGGTCGGGCCTCCGAATGCGGGCTATTCCTTGGCGAGCTCCGTGCGCGCGATCACTGCCAGGTCGGTCCTGTCGCGTTCGCTTCGGAGCTGGAACGTCGCCCGCCGGACGTCGCCTTCGAAGGGGAACGGCCCCTCGTAGTCGTCAACGACCGTCGAGAGGCGGTCGCAGCCAATGTCGAGGCCCGTCGATCCGAGCATCCGGACGATGAAGGGCACGTCGGCTGTTCCAAGCTCGCGGCCGTCTACAGTGAGCGCGATCGTGCCCGTGCCGCGGCCGGTGCGGTCGAATCGGGCTTCGACAGTGTGCTCGCCGGCGGTCAACCTGCAGGGGAACGCCGCACGCGAATGCTTTCCGAGGGCGTTGTAATCGAACTGGATCAGGCCATCCTTGAGGAAGAGCGAGTGGCCGACGTTGTGATTGCCCCGCGCATAAAGCACCCCCGCCGCAGCGTCCCGCGCCGCCACGACATCGAACGTCGCTGTCCAGTTCCGTGCACCCAGCGGTGGCGCCGCGTCCGAGGGAATGTGGGAGATGGGCGGGAAGTACTCGTAGCGGTCGCGGGCATGCGGTGTGCCCGGCCGCGCTGCCATGCTGAAGAGCTCCGTTGTCCGGTCGTCGAGGGGAAGGACGTCGTTGGCACCCGCCTCGACCCACCAGGCGTCGATGAGTTCCCGCAGCTTTTCCGGGTGCTCACTGCTCAGGTCGTGGCACTCCGAAAAGTCGTTTGCCAGGTGGTAGAGGGACCACTGATCCTCGTCGAAAGGCTTGCCTTTCACGTGGTATGTCACCGCTTTCCAGTCCTGCACCCACATTCCGCGGTGACCGAACTGTTCGAAGTATTGAGGGCGGCGGATGGTCGGTGGTGCGGCTGCTTGCCAGGTGTAGGCCAGGCTTTCGCCACTCAAGGGGATCTGGGCGTGGCCGTTCACCTGCTGGGGCAAGTCGATCCCGAGCACATCGAGGATCGTCGGGACGATATCGGTCACGTGGCAAAACTGCTCACGTTTCTCGCCGGGCGCCGCGATACCGGCGGGATAGTGGACGATGAGCGGGTCGCGGACACCGCCGCCATAGGTGTTCTGTTTGTACCACTTGAGCGGCGTGTTCCCCACCTGGGCCCAGCCCCACGGATAGTTGTTGTGGGCGTGCGGGCCGCCGATATCGTCGAGCCGGTTGGCCGCGATCTCATCGATGTCTTCCCGGACGAGGTTGAAGAAACTGAACTCGTCCATCACGCCATAGACGCCGCCCTCCTGGCTGGCACCGTTGTCGGACATGACCATGACGATGGTGTTGTCCATCTGCCCCATGGAATCGAGGAACTCGACGAGCCGGCCGATCTGCGCATCGGTGTGTTCGAGGAAGCCCGCAAACGCCTCCTGGAGCCGGGCGGCGAACGCCTTCTGGTTGGCGGTGAGGCTCTCCCACGGGGGCACGCCCGGGTTACGAGGGGCCAACGCCGTCCCGGCAGGCACGACACCGAGCTCGATCTGCCGGGCGAACCATTGCTTTCGCACCTCGTCCCAGCCGCCATCGAACTGGCCCCGGTACTTCTCGATGTATTCCCGCGGAGCCTGATGGGGTGCGTGCGTCGCACCGAACGCCACATAGAGGAAGAACGGCCGGTCCGGGCGCACCGACTTGAGGTCACGGATCCACCCCATCGACTGGTCGATGATGTCTTCGCTCACGTGGTAGCCGTCAGCATGGCGTGCCGGGGGGTCTATGTGAGTGTTGTCCTGCGTGAGCTCGGGGGCGAACTGGTCGGTTTCGCCCTGGAGGAAACCATAGAACCGATCGAAGCCCTTCTGCAGCGGCCAGTTCGTGTGCGGGCCGGCCGCCGAGCATTCGTTCATCGGGGCCATGTGCCACTTGCCGGCGGCATAAGTTGCGTATCCGAACGGCCGGAGGAGCTCCGGGAGGGTGGCCGCGTGCGGCGTTATCGAGCCACGCATGTTCGGGAAGCCGGTATCGAAATTTGAAACCGCGCGCATCCCAACGAGGTGGTGGTTCCGCCCGGTCATCAGGCAGGCGCGCGACGGCGAGCACAGCGCAGTCGTGTGGAACCCGGTGTACTGAAGACCCCCGGTAGCCAGGCGATCGATGTTCGGCGTGGCGATCGACGACCCGTAACACCCGAAGTGCGAGAAACCGGTGTCGTCGAGCATCACGAGGACAATGTTCGGAGAGCCCTTCGGCGGGTGGGGAGGATCCGGCCACCACGGGGTGGAGTCGGCTGCAGTGCGGCCGATACGCCCACCGAATCCCGGTTCGCTCGTTGCCATATCGGGCCTCGCTGCAGTGGGATGTTCGCGAGTATGGGAACTGTCGCAGCAGGTGTCAATTTCTGTTGACACTCGCGGTGACACCGGTTAGCCTCGATTGCCCGAGGAGATCATCCCAAGGAGCTTCGTCATGAGGGCCCTTCGTACCCCGGAAGAGCGATTCGCCAACCTGCCTGATTTCCCGTTCGCCCCGCACTACATGGACGTGGCGGATGGGGACGGCGGGAGCCTGCGCGTCCACTACCTCGATGAGGGCCCGCGCGATGCGCAGCCGATCGTGCTCATGCACGGCGAGCCATCCTGGAGCTTCCTCTACCGGAAGATGATCCCCGTCCTGGTGGGGGCTGGTTATCGCTGCATCGCGCCCGATCTCGTCGGTTTTGGCCGGTCGGACAAGCCCACATCGCGGGACGATTATACGTACGAGCGCCACGTCGGGTGGATGAGGGCCGCGCTGGTCGACGGCCTTGCGCTGCAGGGTGCCACCCTCTTCGGCCAGGACTGGGGCGGCCTCGTCGGCATCCGACTGCTCGCCGAGAACATCAGCCATTTCAAGCGCCTGATCGTTGGAAACACCGGCCTCCCAACGGGCGATGCCCGGCCGTCCGAGGCCTTTCTTCGCTGGCAGCAGTACTCGCAGCAATCACCGTCGTTCAACATCGGCACGATCGTTAGCAAAGGCTGCACGGCACGGCTGGCACCGCAAGTGGTCGCAGCCTACGACGCACCGTTCCCCGACGACACCTACAAAGAAGGAGCGCGCATCTTCCCGTCGCTCGTCCCAACTCGCCCGGACGACCCGGCGTCAGAGGCGAATCGGCGTGCCTGGGCTGTCCTCGAAGCGTGGAGTGGCCCGGTACTCTGCGCCTTCAGCGACGGTGATGCGGTGACGGCCGGCGGCGAGAAGCCGTTTCTTCGCCTCCCGGGCGCCCAGGGCCAGGCGCACGTGACTATCCAGGGCGGCGGCCACTTCCTCCAGGAAGACAGGGGCGAAGAGCTCGCCGCATTCATCCGCGACTTCATCGAGGCCAACCCGTGACTGCCCCTCGGCGAGGCCCGTGCTACGGCCAGCCAAACCTCGAGTTCGATGATGGTCATGCCACGCATCGATCGGATGGCAGAAGCCACCCGCACACACGTGCACAATTCGTAGCCAGCGTCCACACTGAGCGCCCCAGGACACGCCTGCGGAAGGACAGAAGCAGATGATTGCGGCGGAGATTCCGGTCGCACACACACCACCCGGTGGCTGGCACGGCGAGATGCCGCCGCCCGTACTCGCCGGCTGCAGCGAGCCGATCGCCGCCGGCCTGCCGGACTTCCAAGGGCTCTGGCAGGCGTTCGCGGTCGAAGTCGACGGGAAGCCGATCGACGACCTTTCACACGTTGAACGCATCGAGCAGGCAGGCGATCGCATCGTGATCACCGCCGGCGGGGTGGTGCATGACATGCGCGCCGATGGCACGGTCGAACACGGCGTGCATGACGTCGATGCGCGGAACTTCGCCCCCATCACCGTCGCTGCCCGCTTCACGGAGGGAGCGCTCGTCTTGCGCCCCAACGATGCATTCGTGGCAGTCACGCGACACCTGGAGGGCGACGTCCTCGTTTGGAATCTGCTGCCGCTGAAGCGCGTCACGCGGATGCGTCGCGTCGCCGTTGCACCTGATTCTACGGAGTCGTCTCGAGGACCCGGGAGCGACGATCCGCGGCCCTTGCCTGACCGTTAGTTCGGCCGGAGCGCGCCTTGGGGCCATCATTCTGGCGTCCCCGAACGGTGCCGCCGGGAGTTCGGAGGTCTGCGCTCGTCTCTAGCCCCTACCCCCGCGGCAAGCCGAGCCCGCGGCCGGCGATGATGTTCCGCTGAATCTCGCTCGTGCCCCCGCCGATTGGGCTCGTCGTGCTGTGCATATAAAAGCGCGCCAGCTTTCCGCCCAACCCGCCAGCATCCGCGCGGTCGGTTGTCTGCGCATGCATCCCGGCCAGGTGCATGCCCGTGACCGCGAGGCGCACATCGAGTTCGCTCGAATACAGCTTGGCGATCGATGACTCTTTATTGGGGATCTGCCCCCGCTCCTGCATGGTGATGATGCGGTAGCAGACCAAGGCCTCAACCTGCGCCTCGATCGCGCGGTCCGCCAGTTCCATCCGCAGGCCTGGGTTAGCTTCCATCCGGCCCCGCCCAATGCTGCTTTCTCGCGCAAACCTCACGAGGTCCTTCGCTATCAACTGGTGGGCCACGCTGGTGGCGATGCCGCTGCGTTCGAAGTCGAGGGTCGTGGTCGCCAGGTACCAGCCACGATTCTCGTCGCCCAGCAGCTGGCTGCGGGGGACGCGCACGTCTTCGAAGTACACCTCGTTGAACTCGTGGCTGTTGAGCATGTTGACCAGCGGCCGCACGGTGATGCCTGGCGTCTTCATGTCGACCAGGAAGTAGCTGATGCCGCGATGTTTTGGTGCGTCGGGGTCGGTCCGGGCGATGAGGATGCCCATGTCGGCGTGGTGCGCGCCACTCGTCCAGATCTTCTGGCCGTTGACGATGTAGTCATCGCCGTCGCGGATCGCGCGCGTTTGCAGCGAGGCGAGGTCGCTGCCGGCGCCCGGTTCACTAAAGAGCTGGCACCAGGCATCTTCGCCGCTGATGATCCGTGGGAGCAGCCGGTCCTTTTGCTCCTGCGTGCCATAGACCATGATCGTTGGGCCGGCCCAACCGTGGCCGATGCCGCCGGGGCGCGGCGCCCGTCGCCAGGCGAACTCCTCGCTCAGGATGAACTGCTCCTTCACGCTCATTCCGCCACCGCCGTGCTCCCTCGGCCACGCTGGTGCGCCCCAACCCCGCTCGTTGAGCTTCGCCGTCCAGCCGCGGAGGAATTCGCGAAAGGCAGCGTCGGTGTAGCCGGCACCGTTGAACAGTCCCCACTCCGTGGGACGCTGGCTCATTTCAGCGGGGAATTCGGCATCGAGGAAGGTCGCCACCTCGCTGCGGAACGCCCGTTCGGCGGTTGAATCGTGGAAGTCCATGTCCTGCCTCGCACGGAAAATTGCTGTGCAGGGAACGTAGCCCAGAAAGCCGCGGAATACAAAGGCACAGCTCGCCTTGCCCACGCGAGACGGCGCCAACCCGTCAGTCGGCGCCGCCGGCGGTATCGAAAGCGGTGACGGCTCGGGGCTGTTCGCCGATGACAGAATCAAAAAACGCCATGACTTCCTGTTTGAGCCGCCGGTCGCCGAGTGTTGTGACGTGGTTCCGGCCAGAAATCCAAACCAGCTCCGCTCCCGCGATCGCCGCTGCAAGCTCGGCCGCTGAGTGCGAATACCCATCCCGCGTGCCGGTCGCGATCACTACCGGTTCGCGAATTGCGTTGGCGCGCGAAAGGTCCACCGGCGGCCTGCCACAATAGAGCCCGCGCCACGCCTCGGCCAGCGCGATCGGGTTGTTGTGCAGCCAGTGCAGGAACATTGCCGCCTGCCGCGGCGGGAAGAGGTCAAACCGCCGTCGCGCGAGGCCGTCTTCAGTGATGAAGCGTCTGCCCCACCCGAAGTAGTTCCGGGAACCGATGCCGCAGAGCGCACCGGCGGCGAATCGTCCGGGCCAACTCGCCAGCAACTCCACGGCTACCTGCGCCCCTGTGCTGTATCCCAGCAACAATGGTTGGTGGATACGTTCCGCGTCGAGCACCGCCACCACGTCGGCTGCCAGCTGCTCGTTCGAATAGGCCGCCGAGTGCAGCGGTTTGCCACTGCTGCCGTGCCCGCGAAAGTCGATGAGGACGAGACGAAACCGGTCCTTTAGCGCATCCACCCAGCCAAAGGCGTCAAAGTTGGTCCTGCTGCTCGCTGACCAGCCATGCAGGCAGACGACCGCCGGGCGCTCGGGATCGGCATCGATAATGCGGTAGCTGATGCGGACTCCGTCCGAGACGACCGCCGGCATTGCTCCTCCTCGCGACGGGCCGCGCTCTGTCCTACTCTGCGACGGCCGATGCTGATTGTTGCGGCGAGCCGGAGGCGGGGAGGTTCCCGAGGAACTCCAGTACCGCCGCTTTGAAACGGGGGTCGCCGACGGCGGAGACATGCCCACGGCCCGAAAACGCTGCCAGCCTGGCGCCGGGAACGAGCGTGGCGAGCTCCGTCACGCCGGGATAGAGGGCATCGCGCATCCCCGCGGCGCAAAGCACGGGCACATGAATCTCTCCCAGGCGGCTCGCGTCAACAGGCCCGCGGCCGCGAAAGACACCTTGCCAGACAGCGCGCATCGCCAGCGGATCGTAGTGCCGCAGATAAGCAGCGAGAAAGCGCACCCCGCGCCGGTGCTCGCGGGGCGGTGCTTGCTCCACACCTGGTTCGTCCCGGCGCCTGCGCTCACGCCGGTCACCTCTCCGCGGGAAGCGCGTGCCCATCCCACCGATGATTGCCGCGCTCACCTGGGCCGGATGGTTCAGCAGCATTTCGAGTGCGACCATGCCACCCATCGAATATCCAAAGATCGCCGCCTGGACTACGCCTTCGGCGGCCATACAGGCGGTGACATCGCCTGCCATGCCAACGACCGAATAGGCTGCTGCCTTGTGGGGCTTGTCGCTGCGCCCGTGGCCGCGCAGGTCCGGGATGATGAGCCGGTGGCGCTCGCTGAGCGCCGCCACCCAGCCGGGAAACTCCCAGTTCGTCTGGCCATTGGCGGTATAGCCATGGATCAGCACCACCGGCGGTGCGAGTCCCGGCCCCGCGACGTCGTAGAAGATGCGCAGCCCATTCGAATTCACGTATGGCATGCGATGAGTGTAACGGCCGCGCTCTCCCGCTGCCTCTGGCCCCCGTCAAGTGTTTGGCGCGGCTCTATCTTTCGGATATACTGCCTCTATTCGCGGCCCGGCGCGGCTGCATATACGCACGTGACCTGAGGAGGATGCCCCCATGTCTTCGCCCACGCTTGTCGATGTCCCGGGAATGAACTTTGACTGGCTGAACCTCGATACCGAACAGGGCATGGCCATCCATGCAGGCCGCCGCGGTCTCACCCTCGAACAGATCAACCAGATGTCCTATGGCGTCGATGACCGCGCTGAAGCGGGGCCCTCGATTTTCGCCCCGCGCGGCGCTGCTCCCGACCGTCGCTCACCGCGCCACGCCCGCCAATATCACTCCAAGGCAGATGTTTGGTCCGAGTCGGCGATGCTGCTCTATGAAGAGGCCAACCAGCGCCAGTGGTCGAGCGCGCGGGACATTCCCTGGGAAGAAGTGAAGCCCCTCTCCGAAGACCTCGAAATGGCGATGTGCACTCTCTGCACGTTCCTCACGCAAGTGGAATTCATCGCCGGTGACCTCCCCGGCCGCTATATGGAGCAGGTGCACCCGGATCACTTCGAGGCGCAACTCTTCCTGGGAACGCAGATCATGGACGAGAGCCGCCACCTCGATGTCTTCCGCAAGCGTGCCCTCGTGAATGGTGGCGGCATGGTCGATGCCGGTTTTGGCGCCATCAACCTGCTTAGCGTGGATGACTTCACCGAAATGACGGCGCTCCTGCACCTCGTCGGCGAAGGCTTTGTGCAGACGCTCTTCCGGATGGGCGAGATGATCTCCCAGAACGAGGCGGAAAAGAAGATGTTCCGGCTGGCTGCGCAGGACGAGAGCCGCCACCTCGCCTTTGGGGTCACTCACCTCAAGTACGTGATGGATACTGAGCCGTGGCGCAAAGAAGAGCTCCACCACTACCTGGATATCCAGGAGGGCGCGCTCGGCCAGAACCAGCAGGCATCCCTCACCACCAACCCGATGACCGGGGAAGCGCTCGCCATCCTCGCCGGCGGCGGCATTGAGCACATCGATGAGGGCTACCAGAAGGTTTCCATCATGCGCAAGCGCCAGGTCAACGAATACATGCACCGGCTCGAAGTCATCGGCCTTGGCGACCGGCGCGAACGCATGGCGCCCGGCATGAAGTCGCTTCTCGACCCTGTCGCCTGATGTCCGCGTCCCGCCGGTGCCGCGTGACGGCATGGGTGCGTTCGCACCCCACCGTCCCCGCGCCGTCGGGTCGCCTTCGCCCAATCGCCACCACGTTCTGAGGGACCCAAATGGAACTGACCGCTGCCACCCGTGCCCGCGCAAACCAGCTTGGCTGGAGCGATGACCTTGTCGCCCGGATCGAAGCGTCGCCGCTTCGCGAGCGGACGACCGCCAACATGGCGCTCATGAAGCTCCCCCCGGAGCGCGTCGTGAGCTTTCTCGACGCGATGGAGAAAGACCCCGAACGCCTCGGCGGGCTCACATTCAATTTCATGCGCACGCATTCGGAGCGCGGCCTCCGAGCCGTCCCCGGGAAATATGGGCTCGGCACCCCGGAAATCAACATCGGCAGCTATGGCCAGGCCCCCGACCACTGGCCCTACGAAAACGACACTCCCCTCGGCAGCCATCCCGACCCGACCAACTATGCGCCCGGCAAATACACCATCTATGACAAATCGGAGGTGTGGGCAGAAGGCGTCGATGAGCTCTACGAAGAAGCCATCCGTGAGCGCTGGATCCCCGCTTCCGACTTGAACTGGGCTGAAGGCCTCTCCGGGCTCCCGGAGGAGGTTGAGCGCGCCGTCTGCCAGCTCTGCACCATCTACAGCTCGCACGGCCTCATCGAGCAGAAGATCATCGCAAAGTGGTTCGAAGAGATCAGCTATGGGTACCACGATGTGAAGCTCTTCCTCGGCACGCAGGTCTATGATGCCGGTCACAAAGTCGAGGCCCTGCGCAAGCGCGCGCTCGCCAACGGCGGCGGCCTCGGCCAGGCGCCTCTGGGCACGCTCTACCGCGGCTGGTACGGCGCGCTTAAGTTCACCGAACTCGTCACCACCATGGACGTGGTTTACAAATCCTGGGAAGTGACGCTCTTCGAAGCCGCGGGCGAATATGCCAAGACGGACCTTGAACGCAAGATGTTCGAACTCCTGGCCCGCGATTCGCGCCGCCACCTCGAATATGGCCGCCGTCACCTGGTCTGGTATATGCAGCACCACCCCCGCGGTCATCAAAACGTCCGCTTCTGGCTCGCTCGCGGCGAGGCTACCCTCTCCAACGAGTTGCGCCACAGCTATGTCGAACGGGAAGCACTTGTCCTGCTCCTCGCCGATGGCATGGAGAAGCTCCAGAGCGGCGTCGATAAACTCCGCACCATCCGCCAGCGCCAGGTTTCGGACTATATCGGCCTGCTCGACAGCCTTGGCATCGACCAGTTGCCGTCGCTCAATCCCGGCCTGCGCGCCATCTCGGAGGACCCGCTCGCGCTGTAGAGGAGCCGGGCTGCACTATACTGGGGAAACGATGGCCATTCGCCAACCGCGCCCAGCACCTCGCCCCGCCGGCGCCTCTCGCTACCATGGCTCCCGCATGACAGAGGCGGAGTATCTCGCGCTCCCGGAAGAGAAGCCGTACCTCGAATACGTCGACGGGGTGGTCTTGCAGAAGCCGATGCCTGATGATGCGCACGCCGCCCTGGTCGCCGAATTGGCCTTTGCATTCGGCCAGTATCGAAGGACGCATGGCGGGCGAGCGCGGGTTGAGATGCGCTCACGCCTCGCGGGGGGCGCCTACCGGCTCCCTGACGCTTCGTACTTTGCCGCGCACCGCCGAGGCGGCGACGACTCGCTGCCGAGCGTTGCCGTTGAAGTGCGTTCGCCTGGCCAGACAATGGCCGAGCTGCGCGAAAAGTGCCGTGCCTTCCGCAGGAGCGGCGTGCCGACCTGCTGGCTCATCGACCCCGAGCGGCGCAGCGTCGAGCTCTTCGAAGGTGACCGCGATGGCGTCGAGCTCGCCGCGGGGGGGACGCTCGTCTCGGTCGAAATGCCCGAGTTTGCGCTCCCGTTGCCCGAACTGTTCGCCGTCCTCGAGAGCTGACGGGCGCTGCCCGGTCGTTGAAGTCTAGCCGTAGTCAATACGATTGCGTCGTATTCGTTGTCGAGTACTGAATCCCGTACCCCGACACGCGATACTGTCACAGCTTGGGCAGCGGGATTGGCCGCGGCCCTCACAGAGAGATTGCCGTGTCGGGATCCGTTGGCCGGAAGCGCCTCTTCGCCGTCCTAACTGTCGTTGCCGCGGCGATGGCTGTCACCGCTATTTTCGTCTGGGGTGGGGCCTCCCGCCACCGCGTGAGTGACGCCTCCCCCAGAACGAGCGGCGATCAGTCGGCGTATGCGACGCTCACATCACTTGCCGCCGGGATGTACATCGGCCGCTTCGAATCCGCGCTCGGAATCCCCGTCTTGGTCGAGGATTCGGCCGGCGGCGGGCGCACAGAGAAGACGTTTGATGGCCCCGGATACCTGGTCCAAACCATCCAGGACTCAGCCGGGACGGTCGAACTGATGGCTGTGACGGCGTGCCGTCCCGATTTCAACCCCACCTTCGCGACCGCGATCGGCGACGTTACCCTTGGGAAATCGACGCTCGGCAATCAGAAGCTCGCGGGCGAAAAGACCCAGCCGCCTTTTGACCCGCGCTACTTCCTCTCTCCCGCAACTGCCAACTCGTACTTCTACGACCAGTACTACCTGGGCAACCCCGGAAACTACGTGAATTACATCGTTGGCCTCAACGACGCCTGCAAGACGTCGGCAGACTTCAAGCCTCTCATCGCGCTCGGCTATCCGGCGCTGTCGAAGCTCACACGCGCGAACGTCGCCACGACACCGGGTATCCAGCAGTTCCGCGACAGCGCGGTCATCAACACCTTCGCCGAGACCGCACCGCAATACACCAACATCGACGCCATCATCAAAGGCTTCCAGATCGGTGCTGACCGCCTTCGCGTGCGGGCGCTGCCGCAGTCGCTGAACCCTTCGCGCGATGCCCGCACGTCGCCACGCCGGGACCTGCCAGGTCGCGACCCCCGGTGAGAGCCTTGCCACCGGGGATCCCCCCCGGCAGCATTGCCCTCAAGAGTCGTGTCTCAGGCCCGCGGCAGCCCCAGGCCGCGTGTTGCCACGATGTTGCGCTGGACTTCGCTCGTGCCCCCAGCGATCGTGGAGGAGACCGTCTGCAGATAGCTCTGGGGTGCTCGGCCATGCATCGGCGCGGTCTTTGGATCATTGAGCAGGCCATACGTGCCGGTGAGCTTCATCGCCGTGCGCGCGATCCGCTGGCTGAGTTCGGTGTTGAACAACTTCGCGATCGAAGCTTCGTGGTTGGGTACCCGCCCCTCGGCCTGGATGGTGACGACGCGGTAGCTCAACATCTTGGCTGTCGCCGCCTCAATCCAGCGGTCCGCGAACTCGCTGCGCCAGGTGTTGTTACTGTTCACCGTGCCATCGTCCCGATGGCTCTTCGCGAAGCGCATATAGTACTCGAGCGCCTGGCGCTGGCCCACGGCGTTGCCGATCGATGATCGTTCGAAGTCGAGCGTCGTCGTACCAAGGTACCAGCCGCGATTGACTTCGCCGAGCACATTGCGGTTGGGCACGCGCACATCTTCGAAGAAGACTTCGTTGAAGGCGTGGCCGTTCGCCAGATTGATCAGTGGCCGCACCGTCACACCCGGGCTCTTCATGTCGAGGAGAAAGTAGGTGATCCCGCGGTGCTTCGGGGCGTCCGGGTCGGTCCTGGCGAGCATAAACATCCAGTTGGCGGTGTGGGCGCCGGATGTCCAGATCTTCTGGCCGTTGATCACCCAGTCGTCCCCGTCGCGGACGGCGCGGGTCTGAAGCGACGCAAGGTCCGAGCCGGAACCGGGTTCGCTATAACCCTGGCACCACTGCACCTCGCCCCGAAGGATTGCGCCGAGGTGCTCCTTCTTCTGCTCCTCATTCCCGTGGATGATGAGCGTTGGGCCGATCATGGTCGTACCCATCCCGCCGGCACCCATGACGCGTGCCTCCGCGAACTCCTCGTTCATGATGAATTGCTCCATCACGCCGAGCCCCGCGCCGCCATACTCCTTCGGCCACGCGGGCGCGATCCAGCCCTTGGCCGCTAGTTTCGAGCGCCACCGCTTGAATGCTTCACTCGGGCCTCCCCGCTGCTCCTGGTAGTTCGGGGGAGCGCCATCGCCGTTGGCTTCTGGGCGCTCCGCCTGGACGAACGTACGCACTTCGTTGCGTCAGGCTGCCTGCTGGGGTGAGTCGTTGAATTCCATCCCTGTTCTCCACTGTTGATCTTGTGCCGCAGACGTTACCAGAGCCGGACCCTCACGTAAACGTGAATGATTGAATTCGGCGCTCTCAATCGGGCCCGGCGACAGCCTGGATGCACCCGGGACACCGCCCCCGGATCGCTCCCGCTAATGCAATTGCTTACTCGCGCACGCTTGCCAGCAGCTCCTGGCGGCTCACCCCGAGCGCGCTGAAAAACATTGGCCCTACCTCGCCCGATTCGATTGTCCCCGCCGCAAGCAGCGCGGCGGTGATTTCAGTCGTCCCGGCGTTCTGCGCCCCTGCCGCCACGAAGTTGATCGCTGCACGTGCGGCACTGCCGAACATGACGTTCGCGTCGAGCGGCTCAGAGCTACTGCCCTGCGAGGCAAGCACGGCAGCCTCCAGTTCGCTGGCGCCAGGGCAGCTGGCCGTTCCGCTTTCGCCGACGACTTTGAGCGCGCCAGCCAGCACGTGCTCGGGCGCGACAATGGCGACGTTCGTGCGAAGGCAGAAGTTCTGCGCTTCCTGCAGTGCGCGTTCTCCATCGGCGGTGAGCTTCACCTCCGCCACGACGATCCCCGCGTGGGTGTTTCAAGCGCTCGCTGCTCCGCCGAAGGCGCGATGTCGAGTACTTCCAGTTCGACTCGCTCACCCTTCCAGTCGCGCTTCAACGAGTAAACTACGTCGACCTCATCGGCGAGCACGCTCTCTGCCTGGCGAAATGCGATGGCCGGCCACACTCCGAGGCCGTCCCTCAGGGTGAGGCGCAGATGGCTGCGGTCCGAACCCACGATTTTCGACCCGACCAGGCGCACGCCGCGGCTGAGCAGCACGGGCTTGCGGTTGCCCTGCCCGCACGGTTCGAAGCGCATGAGCCCCTTAATCTCAATCGCCGTCAGGCCGGCAAGGGGCGCTGCCACGTCGATGTCGATCACTGGCCGCAGGTCACCAGCATCCAACATCTCCGCAGCCGTGTTGATGAGGCGCTCACGCAGCAGGGGCAGGTGTTCGTTACGAACGCTGAAGCCGGCCGCCGCCCGATGGCCCCCATGGCGCACCAGCAGTTCGCGTTCGCGACGAATGGCCGCGACGATGTCGAAGCCGTCGATGCTGCGCGCACTCGCACGACTCACCTCCGCACCGCGGTTCAGCACGATGGACGGCCGATGCCTCCGGTCGGCGAGGCGCGACGCCACCAGCCCGACGATGCCCGGGTGAATACGGTCGCTGTCGACCATGATAAGCGGGTCGTCGGAGGTCCCGAGCAGTTCCTCGGCGACCGCGTAGGCATCTTCCGTCTGCTGCTGGCGCTGGCGGTTCAACTGGTCGAGCTCCTCGGCGAGCTCCCGGGCGCGCCGTGGACTTTCGGCAAGCATCAGTTCGAGCGCAATGCTGGCATGGGCCAGGCGGCCGGCGGCGTTCATGCGCGGCCCGATCGCGAACCCCAGCGTCTCCGCGTTGAAGCGTTCGGGCGCCGTCCCCGCCACCGCTGCCAGCGCGTCGAGGCCTGGCCTCAGGCCACGCTGCATCCGCGCCAGGCCGTCTGTAACGATCCGCCGGTTCTCGTCGAATAATGGGGCGACATCGACGACCGTGCCCAGCGCGACGAGGTCGATAAACGCACTCTCGTCGAGCGTGCGCCCATAGGACTCATAAAGCACCTGGAGGAAGCGGAAAGCCACGCCCACCGCCGCCAGTTCGTCGAACGGGTATGGTGAATCCAGCCGCTTGGGATTGACTGCGGCGACAGCGGCCGGGAGCTCATCCGGCACGGTGTGGTGGTCGAGGATGACTACGTCCAGCCCCAGCTCATTCGCATAGGCGACCTCGGGGACGGAGCTGATCCCGCAGTCGGCGGTTACCAACAGCCCTGCACCGCCGTCGCGGAGCTTACGCACCGCGCCGAGGTTGAGGCCGTACCCCTCGCTGAAGCGGTCGGGGATATAGCTGACGGTGACGGCGCCAAGCGGCCGCAACCCGAGCTGGAGCACCGCGATAGACGTCACACCATCGACATCGAAGTCTCCGAAGAGCGCGATCGTCTCCGCATCTGCGATTGCCCGCCGCGTGCGCGCAATCGCTTCGTGCATGCCGGGGAGTTCGAGAGGGTCGTTGTCGGGAGCCTGGTGGGGCTTGTAGAAGAGATCTGCCTGTGGGCGCGTCGTGATGCCGCGCGCGGCGAGCACCGTGGCCACGATCGGTGGAAACCTCGCAATGCCGTTCTGATGAGCAAAGGGATCGCGCAAGCGCCAGCGCGCGGCAGGGCGGCCCAGAACAGTGGTCACTGCCTAGGTCGGCCGGTAGCGGCGGAAGATGAGGCTCGAATTGTGGCCTCCGAAGCCGAGCGAGTTCGTCATCACTGCCTCCAGCGAAGCGGAGCGAGCGACGTTTGGCACATAGTCCAGGTCGCAATCCGGGTCCGGCGTGTAGTAGTTCGCTGTCGGCGGGATGATCCCGTGTTGCAGCGCCAGGACGCAGATCCCGGCCTCTACCGCGCCCGCCGCGCCCAACAGGTGCCCCATCATCGACTTCGTCGAACTCACGGGCAGCTCATAGGCGTATTCGCCGAAGACCGTTTTCAGGGCCACTGTTTCGAGTTTGTCGTTCATCGGCGTGGAGGTGCCGTGGGCATTGACGTAATCGATCTCGTCTGGCGTCAGGCCGGCATCTGCGAGCGCCCGCTGCATCGCTTTCGCCGCTCCTTCGCCATTGTCGCCCGGCTGGGTGATATGGAAGGCGTCGCTCGTAGCGCCATACCCCGCCAGCTCCGCGAGGATGTTTGCCCCTCGCGCCAGTGCGTGCTCTTCCGCTTCGAGTACAAGCACGCCGGCGCCCTCGCCAAGGACGAAACCGTCGCGCTCCAGGTCGAAAGGGCGCGATGAGCGTCCCGGGTCGGCGTTCGCCGTCGTCAACGCCCTCGCCGCTGCGAATCCCGCGACCACGATCGGCGAAATCGCCGCTTCAGTGCCACCTGCGACGGCTACTTCGGAGTCGCCCCGCCGGATGATATTCGCCGCTTCCCCGATGCTGTCCGCGCCACTCGCACAGGCGCTCACCAGGCAGTAATTAACGCCCTTCGCCCCGAGCTTGATGCTCAGCTGCCCGCTTGTCATGTCCGAAAGCATCATCGGCATGAGGAAGGGGC
>JADEYI010000468.1_pt1 | contig 55641 bp, 47 predicted proteins | sample 8542331 | NCBI WGS metagenome assembly JADEYI01 (sample SAMN16510988, study PRJNA670497) | mine drainage metagenome | isolation source: biofilm near Copperflume 1 | place: Germany: Marsberg coppermine Kilianstollen | collected 2018-02 | reverse complement strand
GCAGCGCATGGGTCCCGGATCCGGGATTCTTCGCTGCGCTCAGAATGACAACCTAGCTTGTGCAGAGGTTCCCTAGGGTCCTGAGTTTGAAGTTCCTTGAACAAAGAAGCGTTGGAATTGCTGGTGTTTTCGCCGAAACATGTACTGCGAATCTCTAACTCAGGACACTAGAATTACGCCGGCGCCTAATTTACACGCCGCGATCAGATCGATTTGAACATGGCGGCGAGCGCGTCGGCGAGTTCCGGTTCGCATCCGCCAAAGAAATGGTCGGCGCCCGGCACGATCGCGCGTTGCGCGCGCGCTCCGAGATCCTGATGTAACGCTTCAAGTTGCGGCGCCGGGCAATACATATCCTGGTCGCCCGCCGCGAGCACGATCGGCCCGGCGAAGTGCTGGAGCGCACGCGCGTCAACCATCTTTAGCGGCAGCGCCACCAGCACCAATGCGCCGGGCGCGGCCTTGGCCGAGGCGGCGGTCATCGCGGCGACCGATCCGAACGAATAGCCGGCCAGCACTGCCCCGGTACTCAGCACCCCCGGTTGCGCCTGCAGGAATTCGAGCGCCGCCGCCGCGTCCGCGGCTTCGCCCGCGCCGCCGTCGTGCTCGCCCTCGCTCTCGCCGACGCCGCGGAAGTTAAAGCGCAGCGTAGCCCATCCCTGCCGCCACATCGCGTCGAGGATCGCATCGACCACGTTGTTGTACATCGAGCCGCCGTACAGCGGATGCGGATGGCAGACCACGCCACCGCGCACGCTCTTGAGGCTGTCCGGGCGGGCGATCAATCCTTCGAGCGTCAGCGCTCCGGAGGGAAAGGTAATGCGCTGCTCGTTCATCGTGGCTTCCTCGCGAGTTAAAGTAACGCTTTAATTGACGCCGCGGCGCGCGGACCGCACGCGAGCCCCGCGCGGCCGTGGTCGCCCCGCTTCCCTATAATACATCGCCGGGCAATCGCGGAAGCGGACGCCGCTCGTTCGATCATTGAGCACCCCGGGCCGCGGCGCGAGCCATTGGACTTATCGCGCGCGGCACGGCTCATCGCGGTTCGCCGGACTTGGCGCGGAGCGACGCGACGGATTATCGTGCTCGCATGACGCCCGACGGAAAATTCATTGCGCTGGACGGCCGACTCTACGACTACCTGGTGGCCCATGGCCACAATACCGATCCGCTGCTGCGCGAACTCGCCGCAGAGACCCGCGCCAAACTCGGCCGCGTGAGCGGGATGCAGATTGCGCCCGAGCAGGGGACCTTCATGACCATCCTGGCGCGCGCCATCGGCGTCCGCTCGGCGATCGAAATCGGCACCTTCGCCGGCTACAGCTCGATTTGCATCGCGCGCGCCCTGCCCACCGGCGGCCGCCTGCTGTGCTGCGACGTGAGCGAGGAATGGACCGCGATCGCCCGGCGCTACTGGGCGCGGGCGGGCGTCGCCGATCGGATCACGCTGCGCCTTGGCCCCGCCCTCGAGACTCTCAAGACGCTGCCGGCCGGCGACCCGCTCGACCTCGCCTTTATCGACGCCGACAAATCCAACTATCGCGCTTACTATGAAGCGGTGCTCGCGCGAATGCGCACGGGCGGGCTTATCCTGATAGACAACGTGCTCTGGAACGGCGCGGTGATCGATCCGGCGGTGCAGACCGAAGACACTCGCGCGATTCGCGCGCTCAACGATTTTATCGCCACCGACCAGCGGGTCGAGGCGGTCATGCTGCCGGTCGCCGACGGCCTCACGGTCTGCCGCAAATGCTGACCCGATCGCCCGGCGCGCGGCCCGCGCGCCTGCACGCCGGCGCATGCGTCGTGCACAATGGAGTCATTCGTCATGAATAAGCTGATTATCGAAGTGCGGATCAACGAGTACGCGTCGCGCAAGCATAACGCCAACGTGCCGTTCAGCCCGGCTGAAATCTGCGAAGAGGCGCTCCGTTGCTGGCGAGCCGGCGCGTCGATCGTCCATTACCACGCGCGCGATCCGCATTCGGGCGCGCCGTCGGCGCTGAGCGAGATCTACGGCGAGACCGCGCGCCGGATTCGCGACCAGACCGACCTGCTGGTGATGCCGACGCTGGGAGCGTGGACGCTGCCGTCACCCGAGGCGCGCATGAGCCATATCATCGAGTTGGCCCGGGATCCGGCGACGCGTCCGGACTTCGCGCCGATCGATATGGGCACCAGCAACGTCGACGCCTACGACGCGCGCAACCGCCGCTTCATTTCCGACGAGACGGTCTACCTCAACACTACGCGCACGCTGCAATTCTTCGCCCGCACGATTCGCGAGGCCGGGGTGCGGCCGGTGGCGGTGCTGTGGAACGTCAGCGCGATCCGCACGACCGCGGCGTTTGTCGAGGCGGGACTGTTCGAGGAACCGGTCTATAGCGAGATTGTACTGACCGAGGGCGGCCTGTTCGCCGGCAATCCCGGCACAGTGCGCGGGCTCGCAGCGATGGCCGATTTTTTCCCCGCGTCGATCCGCATGCCGTGGACCGTGATGTGCGCGGGCGGCAATCTCTTTCCGATCGTCGGTGCGGCGATCGAGCGCGGCGGCCATATCGCGATCGGTCTCGGCGACTATCCGTATACCGAGCTCGGCACGCCGCGCAACGCCGAGTTGGTCGAGCGCGTCGCCGGGATGGCGCGGGTGATGGGCCGCGAGGTCGCGACGCCATCCGAGACCCGCAGCATGCTCGGGATCGGATAGAACCGCACGCCGCGCGGCGCTCATTGAAAACCTCGGCGCAACGAAAATCGCGGCACCGCACAGTCTGCCGGCGCCTGCGCCGGCGTCCGCATAATTCGCCCTCGCACAATCTGCCCGCCACTCGACGGGAGTATCCGCATGCGTAAAAATCGCCGGGGCCGTCGCCAACGGCACCGACGTACTATTCAACGCGAAGCCCGATCATCACGGAGCGAGTGTGATTCTCAACTGGATATACGGCAGCCCGACGTGGCTATGGGGAACGGTCTTCGTCGCACTCTTCGCGGGCATCGCCTGCGGCGGACTAATAGTCTTTCACCGCCTGGTCCACGTGGAGGTCCGCCGGACGCACAACGAGCTGACGGGCTTTACGATTGCGATTATCAGCGTCACCTACGCGGTTCTGCTCGCATTCATTGCGATCGCCACGTGGGATTCATTCAGTGAGGCCGCGCTGGTCGTCGACAATGAGGCGGACTACGTCGGCAGCATCTACCGTGATACCCAGGGACTGCCGGCGAGCATGGGCGAGAGCATCCGCAACGACACCCGCCAGTACCTCGAAACGGTGATCACCGACGAATGGCCGGTCCAGCGCCGCGGACGGACGCCGAGCCAGGGATGGGAACCGCTGCGCAAGATTCACAGCGCGATCGTGACGATGCAGCCGGTCAACCTCGGCGAGATGGTAATCCAGGCCGAGCTGCTCAGAACATTGAACGAGCTTTACCGCGCGCGCGCCAGCCGACTGTCGGCGGCGCAGGGACATATTCCATCGGTGATCTGGTGGATCATCTTCGTTGGCGGCGTGCTCACCACGGGCTACACCTATCTTTTCGGATTCCACGACTTCCGCATGCACCTGGCGATGACCGCGTCGGTCGCGATTTCGCTCGCGCTGGTAATCGTTTTGATCATCGCGCTCGATTGGCCGTTTCGCGGGAAAGTGAGCGTCTCTCCCGCCGCGTTCATCACGGTTCAACAATCCTGGGCAAATCTGTCGTTCGCACCGGACAAGTAGCGCCGCGGGCACGGATTCGTGCGCCCGGTTGCCTGGTGGCCGGAATCTGCTTTATTCGCAATTGCGCGCCGGAACGGGCTTGGAGCGGTGCATAGCGGCACGCTAAACTCGCCGATCTGGAGCATCGCGATAACCCCGATGGATGAACGCTACGACCCGCATACAATCGAGCCGCGCTGGCGCGAACAATGGGAGCGCACCGACCTCTACCTGACGCGCGAGGATCCGGGCCGACCCAAATTCTATGTGCTCGAGATGTTCCCCTACCCGTCCGGCAACGGCCTCTCGGTGGGCCATCTGCATAACTACGTGCCGTGCGACGTGGTCGGCCGCTACAAGCGGATGGCGGGCTTCAACGTGCTGCATCCGATGGGCTGGGACGCGTTCGGGCTGCCGGCGGAAAACGACGCCCTGCTCAAGGGACTGCATCCCAAGGAGACCGTGCCGCGCTATGCGGCAAACTTCAAGCGTCAGTTGAAGTTGTCGGGATGCGCCTACGACTGGACGCGCGAGATCAATTCCTCGTCGCCCGACTATTACCGCTGGACGCAATGGTTCTTCCTGCTCCTGCATCGGCGCGGCCTCGCCTATCGTGCGCCGGGCTCGCAATGGTGGTGCGAAAAATGCCGCACCATCCTGGCCAACGAGCAGGTGATCAACGGATGCTGCTGGCGCCATCCGGATACCGTGGTCACCAGGAAAGAACTCGATCAGTGGTACTTCAAGATTACCGCCTACGCCGATCGCCTGATCGAAGACCTCGACGGCATCGACTGGCCCGAGCCGATTAAGCTGATGCAGCGCAACTGGATCGGCCGTTCAGAGGGCGCGGAACTCGCCTTCCCGGTCAGCGGCCACGCCGGTCAGGAGGTGCGCTTTTTCACCACCCGGCCCGACACCGTCTTCGGCGTATCGTTCATGGTGCTCGCCCCCGAGCATCCGCTGGTCACCGCGATCACCACCGGCGCGCAGCGCGCGGCGGTCGAGGAATACGTCGCGCAGGCCCGCCGCCAGAGCGAAATCGAACGGCTCTCGACGGTCAAGGAGAAGACCGGCGTCTTCACCGGCGCCCACGCGCGCAACCTGTTCAGCGGCAAGGATATTCCGATCTGGATCGCCGACTACGTCCTGATGGGCTACGGCACCGGCGCGATCATGGCGGCGCCGGGCGAGGACGAGCGCGACTTCGCCTTCGCCAAAAAATACGGTCTCGAAATTCCGATCGTGACCGCGCCCGCCGACGGCAGCGCGGCGCCCGCCGACCGCGCGTTCACCGAGCGCGGCGTCGCGATCAATTCGGGCTTCCTTGATGGACTCAAGACCAGCGACGCGATCAGCGCGGTGTGCAAGTACGCCGAAGCACACGGCATCGGCCGCCCGACCGTCAGCTACCGGATGCGCGATTGGCTCATCTCGCGCCAGCGCTACTGGGGCTGTCCGATCCCGATCGTCTACTGCCCGACCGACGGTATCGTGCCAGTGCCCGAGGATCAGTTGCCGGTCCTGCTGCCCGACATGAAAGATTACGAGCCGTCGGGCACCGGACGATCGCCGCTCGCCAACGTCGCCGAGTTCGTCAACACGGTCTGTCCGAAGTGCGGCGGTCCGGCCGAGCGCGAGACCGACACGCTCGACGGCTTCGCCTGTTCGTCATGGTACTTCCTGCGCTTCGCCTCGCCGCATTACGCGGCCGCGCCGTTCGACCCGCGCGCGGGCGACTACTGGCTGCCGGTCGACCTCTACGTCGGCGGCGCCGAGCACGCCGTGATGCATCTTTTGTACGCGCGGATGTGGACCAAGGTGATGTTCGACGCGGGGCTGATCAAGTTCAAGGAGCCGTTCCCTGCGCTGCGCAACCAGGGCATGATCTGGGCCGCCGACGGCCAGAAGATGTCCAAGAGCAAGGGCAACGTCGTCACGCCCGACGCGATGGTCGAGAAGTACGGCGCCGACGCGCTGCGCCTGTGGGAACTCTTCATGGGGCCGTTCGAGGAGGCGACCAACTGGAACGAGGACGGGGTCTTCGGCACCGCGCGCTATCTGCAGCGCGTATGGGCGGTCGTGCGCCGCTATATCGAGGCCGGATGTCCGCCGGGAGATCCCGCCGCCGAAACGCTGCGGCGCGCCCACAAGACGATCCGCACCGTTACCGACCACATGGAGCGGATGCGCTTTAACACCGCGCTCGCCACGATGATGGATCAGCTCAACTACCTGGCGAAACTCACGCCCGGCGAGACCGGCCGGTTCGCGATCGAGTCGTACGTGCTGATGCTCGCGCCGATGGCGCCGCATCTCGGCGAGGAGTTCTGGCGCGCGCTCGGCCATGACGGCTCGATCCATCTCGAGTCATGGCCGACGTTCGACCCCGAGTTGACGCGCGATGAAACCGTCACGGTGATCGTGCAGGTCAACGGCAAGGTCCGCGATCGCTTGCAGGTTCCGGCCGGCCAGGGCGAGGCGGCCAACACCGCCGCCGCACTCAATTGCGGCGCGGTGATGAAACTGATGACCGGCAAATCGTACACGAAGATAATCTATGTCCCCGACAAATTAGTGAACATCGTAGTGTAGGCTCGCCGCACGTTTGCGATCGGTCCACAATCGAACGCTCACCTCGATCGCCTGGCAGCGCATCCAAAGTTGTCACCCTGAGCGCAGCGAACGGGTCCCGGCTGAGCGCAGCGAATGGGTCCGGATTGATTTCACAAAAGAATCGGGATTCTTCGCCATGCTCAGAATGACAAACAGGCCGCTACCCCGCGGTGAGATCGCGACGCTTGATGCGCGTGGCGGCGGCGTGCGATTGTCGGAAAATTCTTAATCCGATCGCGAGGTGGCCCCGCCATGGCCGACGACGTACTCAAAGTCGAGCGTCATCCGAATTACGTAACTCTGATCCTGAACCGGCCCGAGAAGCGCAACGCGCTCAATGGTGTGATGTTCGAGGCGCTCGACCACGCGCTCGGCGAAATTGAAAAGTCGCCCGAGGTGCGCGCCGTGATCTTGCGTGGCGAGGGGCGTGCCTTTTGCTCCGGAATCGATCTGCGCGAGATCGGCAACATTGGCGGCGGCGGCGCGCCAGCGCCGGAGAAGATCTTCAGCCGTATCCAGAAGCTGCCGATGCCGACGATTGTGGCGCTGCAGGGCGATACGCTCACTGGCGGCCTGGTGCTTGCGCTGACTTGCGACCTGCGTATCGCGGGTGCGGGCGCGCGCCTCGGCATGACGCCCGCGCGCATCGGCTACCTGCCGACGTTCGCGATTTTCCGCCGCTTCGTCGAGACCGTCGGGCCGGCCAACACCGCCGAGATCATGTATCTCGCCGATCCGCTCGACGCCGCGCGCGCTCGCGAAATCGGCCTCGTGCATAAGGTGGTGCCCGACGACGGCCTGGTCGCAGCGGCCGACGCATGGGCGGCAAAGATTGCCGGCAACGCGCCGCTCTCGGTCCGCGCGATGAAGCAGAGTATCCAGCGCGTGATGAGCAAGGCGTTCGATCTCGAGCACGGCGACATCGACGAGCTGGGCAACAAGGTCCGCGGCAGCAACGACGCCAAAGAGGGCGTGCGCGCCTTTTTGGAAAAGCGCAAGCCGGTCTGGAAGGGCGAATAGATCGGCACGACGCGCGCCGCACGGCCGTCATCACGCACGCCGCGAACGAATTCCGCACCGCGTCCATCGGCAAGCCGCGACGGCTTGATGGGGCGGCGGCGGGCGTGCGATGCTCGGGGCCAAATTATATTTCCGCTGGAGATCAAGGAGTGACCGCAATGGCCGACGAACTTTTCAAAGTCGAACGTCATCCGAGCTACGTGACGTTTACCCTCAATCGCCCCGAGAAACGCAATTCGCTCAACGAACCGATGCTCGTCGCGCTCGACAATGCGATCGCGTCGGTCGAGCAGGACAAATCGATCCGTGCGATCATCCTGCGCGGCAACGGGCGCGCCTTCTGCTCGGGCATCGATCTGGCCGAAGCGGAGCGGCTCGAAGGCGGCCACAATCCGGTCAGCCTCGAGCGCATCTTCAAGCGCCTCGAACATCTGCCGGTGCCGGTGATCGCGGCGATGCAGGGTGCGGCGCTGGCCGGTGGATGCGAACTGGGATTGCATTGCGACCTGCGCGTCGCCGCCGACGATCTGCGCATGGGCATGACGGTCGCGCGCGTCGGCCTGATCGTCCCCTACAACTTCATCCGCAAACTGATCGAAATTATCGGCACCGCCAACACCGCGCAGATTATCTTTACCGCCGAGCCGGTCGATGCGGCGCGCGCGATCCAGATGGGCATGGTGCATGAGGTCGTGCCGGCGGCCAAGCTCGACGAGGCGGCGGTCGCCTGGGCCGAGAAGGTCGCGGCCAACGCGCCGCTGTCGCTGCGCACCATGAAGATGAGCCTGCGCCGTTCGGTCGACAGTTCCAACGACGCGTGGCACGACGACATCGTCGAATTGGGCCGCCAGGTCCGTTCCAGCAAGGACGCCAAGGAAGGCATCCGCGCGTTTCTGGAAAAGCGCAAGCCGGTCTGGAAGGCGGAATAACGCGCGCACCTCGGTGCCCGCTCGATCACGACGGCCCGTCCGCGGCACCTTTATCGATGCCGCCGGCGGGCCGTGAATTTCTCATCCATGCGTCACGATGCGTGTCCGCGCATCGCCAACGCGGCGCGCGCTCGCGATCAGTTGCGCGCGAGCGCCTTGCGCAAGGCCGCGACGTTACTCGGCAGCACGCTCGGCAGATTCAGCGTGCCCGCCACGTTCGAGTAGGGATAGAGCCGGCCGTTGATATGCGCGTGCAGCGGCAATCCCGCCCCCTGATGGATTTCGTAATCGAGCGGCAGCGGTCCGAGGATCTTGAGCATGCGATAGAGCGTGCGGGCGAACCGGCGCAACTCTTCGGGCGGCAGATCGGTCAGCAGGCCGCGGTACTCCGGCATCACGATTTCGTAGCTGCGCGGAAACGCGCCGATCGGGCTCGAATAGCTCACCACGCCGTCATCGCGCTCGATCAGCAGGCCTAGCCGATCAACCAGTTCGATCAGCTCGTGCCACATTTCCGGATGCGCGGCTTGCGCGCGCGCCTCGGCCTCGATCACCGGCAGCGGTGACGGCGCGCCGATCAACTGCTGATGCGGATGGGGCTGTGAGGCGCCCGATTCGCGCCCCTGATTCTTGCGGATCACCACCGAATGCACGGCGGAATTCGTGAAGATGTGGCGCATCAGGCGCACGTCCATCTTGATCAGCTCGAAGAAATGCTCCTCGCCGAGCGCACCGGTAAACGTCAGATCGTTGACCGAACGCGGATGGTCCAGGAAGTGGCGCGGGTCCTCGACCACCACGTAGGATTCGTTGCGCCCGCCGGTCAGCACTTCGGGGATCCGCGGAAACAGATTGTTGAACACCCGGATCGTCCAGCTTACCCCCTCGATCTTCCCCGCCCCGGTCCAGCCCGGAAATTCCGCCGGCGTCACGCGCATCAGCTCGGCCGGAGCCTGCGCCTCGTTACCAGGACAGAACGGACACGCCACCATCGCCTTGCGCAGCGTCGGCTCGTCGGGCGGCGGCGGATCGGGGGCAAGCTCCTCGCGTCCGCCGAGCGTGAACGCGAAGCTCTTGCCGCGCACGTCAACCACGTAAGAGATCACGCCGGTAATCGGATTCTTGATCCACACCAGCGCGCCGTCGCGCACTTCGTATTCAATAGCCATGGCGGTAGCTCAACTTTAAGCATGCGCGTGCGCCTTGTTTCAACGCGCACATGCGCCGCCGTTTCCCGCTCCGCCACACCCGAGGCCCGATTCCCGCACAGGCCCCGTCGCCGGACCGGCGCCGGCCCGATTCGCGTCATCGGATTCGCGTGCGGGTGCCGTCCTTGAGACCGCACCCGGTGAGGGGGATAACTTGACTCTGCGATGCGGCTCCGTTATCCAATTCATCAGGGACGGGGCCAGCAGGCGCTTGATACTGCATTCGGGTCTGGCGTTCCGCTCAGGCGGACACCAGGCTTTTTTTTGACTATGCGGGTGCCTGACGGCTGAAACTTCCGTCGCCGCAGCCCTGCGGACGGGCTCTGCATCGTCCGCCTAATCGTGCCACCGCTGAAGAAATATCTTTTTACTCCCGGTCCGGTCTCGGTACCGCCCGAAGTTCTGCTTGAGATGGCTCGCCCGCTCATCCATCATCGCACGCCCGAATTCGGCGCCGTGCTCGACAGCGCGCGCGCGCGGATGCAGCCGCTGTTCGGCACCCGCCAGGAGGTGCTGCTGCTCTCCTCGAGCGGGACCGGCGCGATGGAGGCCGCAGTCACCAATCTGCTCGCCCCCGGCGACCACGCGATCTATGTCAACGGCGGCAAATTCGGCGAACGCTGGGGCAAGCTGCTCAAGGCCAACGGCATGATCGGCCACGCCGTCATCTCCGAATGGGGCCGTCCGGTGCGCCCGGCACAGGTCGCGGAGGCGCTCACCGCCCATCCCGAGGCCCGCGCGGTCTTCGTGCAGGCCAGCGAGACTTCGACCTGCGCGATCCATCCGGTGGGCGAAATCGGCGCGATCACCCGCGGACGTGACGTGATGCTGGTGGTTGACGGCATCACCTCGGTCGGCGTGTTCGAGCAAAAGATGGACGAATGGGGTGTTGACGCCTACCTGACGGGCAGCCAGAAGGCGCTGATGCTGCCGCCCGGGCTCGCGATGATCGCGCTGTCGGATCGCGCGCTCGCCCGAGCCAGCCAGAGCCGCGCGCCACGCTACTATTTCGATCTCACGCGCGAGCTCAAGTCCCAGCGCGACGAGCATACGACGGCCTGGACGCCCGCCGTATCGTTGATCTTCGGCCTCAACAAAACTCTCGAACTGATTCATGCCGAGGGGCTGCCGCAGGTTTACGCGCGCCATCAACTGATGGCCGAGGCGACGCGCGCCGCCGCCGCTCCATTAGGCCTCACGCTCATCGCGCCCGACGCGCCCGCCCCCGGCGTCACCGGATTGCTCACGCCCGACGGCCTCGACGGCTCGAAACTGGTCCGCCTGATGCGCGACGAGCTGGGCGTCGGCGTGCAGGGTGGGCAGGATCAGATGAAGGGCCGGCTCGTCCGCATCGGCCACATGGGCTATCTTGGAGCGTTCGATATGCTGGCCGCCGTGAGCGCGCTCGAAATCGGGCTGCAGCGGCTCGGCCATCGCTTTACGATCGGCGCGGGCGTGGCCGCGGTGCAGGAGAGAATCGCGCGCAGTGGCTGAAAAATCCATGGCGGAAAACTTCCGCGTCCTGTTGAGCGACTCCCTGGCGCCCCAGGGGATCGACGTGCTCAAGCGCTACCCCCATCTGACTTTCGAGGTCAAGACCGGGCTGAGTTCGAGCGAACTCGCCGCGATCATCGCGCCCTATCACGCGCTGATCATTCGCAGCGCGACCAAAGTTACGCGCGAAGTTATCGAGGCCGCCGCGGCGCTCAAGGTGATCGGCCGGGCCGGCGTCGGCGTCGACAACGTCGACCTCGATTCCGCCACCCGCCGCGGCATCGTCGTGATGAACAGTCCGCTCGGCAACAGCGTGACGACCGCCGAGCACACCATCTCGATGATGATGGCGATGGCGCGCCATATACCCGCCGCCAACGCCGCCTTGCGCACCGGCCTATGGGAGCGCGGACGTTTCACCGGCGTCGAGATCGCCAACAAGACCCTGGGCATCGTCGGCCTGGGCAATATCGGGCGCATCGTCGCCGATCGCGCCGTCGGCCTCAAGATGAAGGTCATCGGCTTCGATCCGATCATGACGGCTGAAGCCGCCGCCCGCGCCGGTATCGAGCTGGTCGCGCTCGATCAGCTATTCAAGCGCGCCGATTTCATCACCGTGCATGCTCCGCTCACCGACGAGACCCGCGGACTGGTCGGCACGGCCGCCTTCGCGATGATGAAAAAGGGCGTGCGCGTGATCAATTGCGCGCGCGGCGGCATCATCGACGAGCCCGCGCTGCTCGCCGCCCTCAACTCGGGCAAGGTCGCCGGCGCCGCGCTCGACGTCTTCGTCCAGGAGCCGCCGCCGCCCGACCATCCCCTGATCCATCACGACAACGTGATCGCGGTGCCCCATCTGGGCGCGGCGACCGACGAGGCGCAGGTCCAGGTCGCGGTCGATATCGCCCATCAGGTCTCCGACTTCTTGCTTGAGGGCACAGTGCGCCACGCGGTCAATATCCCCGCGCTTTCGGTCAAGGAACTCGAGGTCCTCGGGCCTCATCTGACGCTCGGCGAAAAGCTCGGCCACCTCGCCGCACAATTGATCGACGAGGCGCCCAACGAGGTCACCGTCGGCTTCGCCGGCGAGGCCGCCGATTTGAACGCCGAGCCGATCGTTGCCTCCGTGCTCAAGGGTCTGCTCAGCGGCTTTCTCGACCATGATCTCAATATCGTCAACGCTCCGTATATCGCGCGCGAACGCGGCATCCGGATTATCGAGACCCGCTCGCGCGAGACCACCGACTATCGCAATTTCCTGACGATTACCGTGCGCGCTGGCGCGGGCAGCCACGAAGTCACCGGCGCGGTCTTCGGCAATCGCGCGCTGCGCCTGATTCGCATCGACGGCTTTCGCGTCGAGGCGACGCCCGAAGGCTATTTCCTGATGCTCCACAACCGCGACGTGCCCGGCGTGGTCGGCGCGGTCGGCACGATGCTGGGCCGGGCCGGCATCAATATCGCCGGCTTCGACCTCGGCCGCGATCGCGCGGGGGGCACGGCGCTCAGCCTGGTCGAAATCGACGGCCCGGTGCCCGCCGCCGTGCTCGATCAGCTCAAGACCATACCGGCGATCACCGCCGCGTCGTTGATCAAGCTTTGAACTATATAACCCTGCACCGCCGCCCGAGCCTCGCAACGCGCCGCGCGGACGGCCTCACCCGATCCGCCGCGTGCTCGGGCGCCGCCTGGCGGTCCGCCGCGGATACGGCGCGGCCTGTGGAATGACTCTATGAAGACTGTGGCTGTGGTGGGTTCGCAATGGGGCGATGAAGGCAAGGGCAAGATTGTCGATCTGCTCGCGGCCGACGCCGACGTGGTCGTGCGCTTCCAGGGCGGCAACAACGCCGCGCATACACTGGTTGTCGACGGCGAGAAATTCATCCTGCGCCTGGTCCCCGCCGGTGCGCTCCACGACCGCAAGGTCTGCGTGATCGGCAACGGCACCGTGGTCGATCCGATGGCCCTGGCCGAGGAGATCGACAGCCTCCAGAGCCGCGGGCGCTTCCAGGACGACGCCCTGCTGCGGCTTAGCTTCGACGCCCACATGGTGATGCCGTACCATCGCGCGATTGATCGCGCGCGCGAGGCGCGGCTGGGCAAAAACGCCATCGGCACCACCGGCTTCGGCATCGGCCCGGCCTACGAGGACAAGATGTCACGGATGGGCCTGCGCTTCGACGACCTGGCGAACTTCCCCGCCTTCACCGCCAAGCTCGAGCGCAACGTGCGCGAAAAAAATCTCTATCTCAAGAGCGTGCTCAAGGCCAAGCCGGTGAGCGGCACCGAGATCCTGGCCCAGATGCGTAAGGTGCGCGGCCGCCTGGCGCGCTACCTGTGCGACACCTCGGTCTATATCAATGACGCGATCGGCGCCGGCCGCCGCGTGCTGTTCGAGGGCGCGCACGGCGTGATGCTCGACATCGACCACGGCACCTTTCCCTACGTCACCTCGTCGAACTGCGGCGCCAGCGCGGTGTTTGGCGGCGCGGGCCTGGCGCCGGGCAAGCTCGACGGCGTGCTCGGGATCAGCAAGGCGTACACCACGCGGGTCGGCGGCGGACCCTTTCCGAGCGAGATCAAGGGCAAGCTCGGTGACGCGCTGCGCGTCGAGGGCGACGAATTCGGCAGCGCCACCGGCCGCCCGCGGCGCATCGGATGGTTCGACGCGGTGCTCGCCCGCTATGCCGCGCGGCTCAACGGGATGTGGGGACTGGCGCTGACCAAGCTCGACGTGCTGACGGGCGTCGACCCGGTGCGCATCTGCGTCGCCTACACGGTCGCCGGCCAGCGCCACGACGAAATTCCGCCGAGCCATCGCCGGCTCGAAAAGGCCAAACCGATTTACGAGGATTTGCCCGGCTGGAGCGAGGATCTGACGCGCGCGCGCAGCCTCTCCGAACTGCCCGCCAACGCGCGCCGCTATCTCGAACGGATCAGCGAAACGTCGGGCGTACGGCTCGCGATGGTCGGCGTCGGCGCCGCCCGCGAAGCCACGATCGTGCTCGAAAATCCGTTTTTGGTCTAAGAACGCCCCGGCATTTTGACTTAGGGCTAAGCGACCTCAATCGCTGTGGCGATGCCCTCGGCCGCGCGAGTTTCCAGGCTGAGTTCAATCGCCTCGCGGATATTGGCCAGCGCCTCCTCGATCGTCCGGCCCTGCGAAACGCATCCGGGAAGTGAGGGGCACTCCGCGACGATCCATCCGTCTTCATCATGCTCAAGCGTTACGAGGAACTTCATTTGGCGCCTTTACTGATGCTCTCGCGCAGAAAGCCGCGCGGTCAATCCATTTTGATGCGGCCTTATGCCGTGCAGACCGCCGCCAGGCTCGAGATCGCGACGCCGCGGCGCCCCTGGCGGATTTCGTTGCGATCGAAGCCGTTGGTGCAGTAGCCGAGCGAGATTCCAGTCACCGGATCGCCCCATCCAATCTGGCCGCCCGCGCCGCCATGGCCAAAGGCAATCGGCGAGTTGGTGCGGCCGAAGCCGCGATAGTTGGCGAAGCCGTCGTCGCCCGCCACCACCACACCCAGCGCGCGATTGCACTTGTACTTGAAGATCGGATCGAAGTAGTCGCCCGAACGCACGCGCCGCGCCTCCTGCAACGTCTCCGCACGCCAGATCGGTCGGCCGCCGGCGACCGCGGCATTGTGCAGCAAGCCCTGGTAAAAGAGCGCGAGGTCGGCCGCCGTGGTGATTCCGCCGCCGCCCGGCACGCCCGATTCGCGCACCACCGCCGAATTAAAACCGGTGATCGCGGTCTCGGTGACTTCGGTCTCGGGCGGCATCGGCGCGCCCACCTTCTTGTAATCCTCGGCGGTCAGCGATTGTCCGACCCACACCAGGTCGGCCACGCGATCGTGCTCGGCGCGCGGCAGCCCCACGCGCAGGCCGGGCAGGCCCAGCGGCGCGGCGATCCGATCGCGCACGAACGCACGAAAGTCCACGCCCGCGCGCCGCTCGATAATTTCGCCGAGCACCCAGAAGCCGGCCGTCGGATGATAGACGAAGCGCTGGCCGACCGGAAATTCGAGCCGCCACGACTTGAAGCGCTCGAGGCGCTTTTCATGGCTGTTCCAGTCGGGCTGCGGAAACGGCGCGTTGGGAAAGCCGCCCGTATGCAGCAGCAACTGCTCGACCGTGATGGTCTCTTTGCCGTTGCTCGCGAACTCCGGCACGATATCGCCCGCGCGCTCGCCAACCGCGAGCTTGCCGTCGCCGATCAGGATCCAGATGGCCGACGAGATAATCGCCTTGGTGCACGAAAAGATGCAGTACAGGGTCTCGTCGGTCGCGGGCTTTTCCACGCCGCCCTGCACCGCGCGGCCAAAGGTCTTCATCGCGGCGATTTTGCCGCCGCGCGCGATCGCGATCTGGCACGACGGCAGCAGGCCTTCGCTAACTTCGCGCTCGGCGCGCGTGAACAGTTCCGCGACCTTCGCGGGGTCGAGTCCGACTTCGCGCGGGCTCGCGGCAATCTGATGCGCTTGCGGCATGGCGGCTACTCCTCGGAGAAACTCCGGCAACAGATAACACGAAACCGCTTCAGGCCAACAGCCGCGCCGTCGCCACATCCGCCGATGCGTCGCGCGCCGGCTCCGCCGCCCCCTGAGCGGAGATCCATCCCGCGCGGCCGTCCAGGGTGGCGCGCACCACCGGGCACCGCGGCAGCGCCTCGCGATCGAGACTCGCCGCGGCCTCGCGCAGCGCGACGAAGCGCGCGCCGCGCTCTTTCAATGCGCGAACCAGCGCAACTAGCGTATCGAGCCGGCCCAGTCCTTCGGTCTCGGCGTGGATCGTATGGACATTGAGCGCGTCAGGCACAAAACGCTCCAGATAGTAGTTGACGATCGGCGCGGTCTGGTTCAACTCCGGACCGATCACTTCGTCGAGCGTCGGAAGCATCGTCGGAATCTCGATCGTCGCGAGCGCGGCGCCGTCGATCACGCATCGATAGGGCGCGCGGCCGCGGGTGTCGCTGCGATAATCGAGCCCGCGCGCATCGAGCGCATGGAGCGCGGCCGCGGTCGTGCGCCATCCGGGCGCCGCGAACGCTCGCGCCGGCTCGCCCATCACCGCGCGGAACGCCTCGAACGCCTCGGCCAGTTCGGCGCGCACCGCCGCGTCGTCGAGCTTCTCGAGCTGGTCCTGCCAGCGCACGTGATCGTAGCCGTGCACGCCAACCTCGAATCCGGCCGCCGCCAGGTCGCGCATCACCTGCGGATAAGCCAGCGCGATCGGCCGCGCTGGCAATAGCGTGCCCGACAGCACCGTGCGCCATCCGTACATCGCGACCGCGCGCGTGCGGCGCATCTTTTTGAGGAACCCCGGATTACGCAGCACCCGGACGATCGCGCGGCCCGAATTGTCCGGACCCATCGCGACGAAAAAGCTCGCCGCCACGCCTTCGGCGGCGAGCGCCCGCATCAGGCGCGGCACGCCCTCGCCCAAGCCCTGATGGGTGTCGACGTCGACCTTGAGCGCTACCTGCATCGGCCCCGCGCCGCGGCGCGCCGCCTACGACTGCGCCTCCTTGCGGAACCATTCCATCGATCGCGCGGTGCCGTCGCGCAGGCTCACCGTCGGCTCGACGCCGAGCAGCTTGCGCATCTTGGTGTTATCGGGCACGCGCCGCGGAATATCCTCATAGCTGGTGCCGTAGACCTCGGCCTGCTCAACGAATTTGATTTTCGATTTGGTCGGGCCGTACAGGTCGAGCATCAGCTCGGCGAACTCGAGCACCGAGGTCTCGACGTCGACTCCGATATTGATCGCGATTCCGTCGGCCGCCGGGTTGAGCCCGGTCTGCACGGTCGCCGCCACCGCGTCGGTCACGTAGGTAAAGCAGCGGGTCTGCGAGCCGTCGCCGATAACCGTCAGATCGGCGCCGCGCAGCAACTGGCCCATGAAGATCGTGAACAGCCGCCCGACATCGACCCGGTCCAGCCGCGGCCCGTAGATATTGAAGTAGCGCACCACCGCCACCGGCATCCCGAGCTTGTGGTAGGCGAAGCAGAAATGCTCGCCGACCGCCTTGGAAGTCGAATAGCACCAGCGATCGATCGTGGTCGCGCCGAGCACCCGATCGTCGTCCTCTTTCCACGGCACCTTGGGGTTGCGTCCGTAGACCTCGGAGGTCGAGCTGAAGACGACTTTCTTGTTGTACTTGTAGGCCGCTTTCAATACGTTTTGCGTGCCGTTGACGTTGACGTTGAGCGTCTCGTACGGGTCGCCCACGTAATGCTCGACGCCGACCACCGCCGCCAGGTGGTAGATCAGATCGACCTTGGCCGCGAGCGTGTCGATCAGTTCGACATTGAAAATCGAATCGTGAATGTAATGAAAGCGCGGCTCGTTGAGCAGATGGCGCACCTTGGCGATCGATCCCGTGTCGAGCACGAAGACCTCGTCGCCACGCGCCACGAAGGCCTCTGACAGATGCGAGCCCAAAAAGCCCGCGCCGCCGGTTATCAATACCCGCATGTGATCTCCCTTCAGTCGAACCTTATCTGAGGCGCTGCGCCAGCGCCCGCGTCCACCTGCGGCAATTGGCCCGCCGGCCCCGCCATGCTCGCGAGGATCGCCCGCGCCGGTCCTTCGGCGCCGCCCTCGAATTGCACGCGCCCGACGATCACGCTGCCCGCGCCGGCCGCGACCTCGACCGCGCCGTCGGCACTCTCGCCAATAATCGATCCCGCCGCGCCGCGCATGCCGCCTGCCGACGCGATCCGCGCCTCCCAGATATAAAGCTTGCGCCCGCCCGCCGTACAGAACGCGCCCGGATAAGGATGCGTCACGGCGCGCACGAGATTGCAGATACGCCGTGCCGGCCAACGCCAATCGATGCGTCCGTCGTCGGGGCGGCGGCGGCCGAAGTAACTGCCCTGGGTCAGGTCCTGCGGGCGTCGGGGCGCGCGGCCGGCGACGATCAGCGGATGAAACTCGCGCATCAGCGCCGCGCCGAGCGGAACGATCTTGCGATAGAGCGTCAGCGCATCGTCCTCATCGGCGATCGCGACCGGCCGCTGCGCCACGATATCGCCCGCATCGGCCCGCGCGGCCATATGATGCAGCGTTGCGCCGGCCTCGCGTTCGCCGTTGACCAGCATCCAGTTGACCGGCGCGCGTCCGCGATACTTCGGCAGCAGCGAACCATGCAGGTTGTAGGCGCCGAGCGCCGCCTGTTCGAGGATCGCGACCGGAATCAGGTTGCGATAGTAGAACGAATAGATCACCGCGGGACGAAGCGCCGCGACCCGCGCGATCGCGTCCGCGCCAAGCTCCTCGGGATAATCCACCGGAATTGCGTGGATGCGCGCGAGCTCGGCGCACGATCGCCACCAAATCTCCTCGCCCGGGGTGTCGCGATGGGTGAACAGGGCCGCGATCGGCGCGCCCATCGCGATCAGTTCCGTCATGCACGCGTAGCCCATCTCGTGGTAGGCGAAAAGCACGCAGCGCGCCTCGCGCACCGCCGCGGCCAGCGCGCGATCGTCGGCGGACTTCATCCCGGGCGGCGCGGCGAATCGGTCCCGTCGAGCGCCGCGCGCTCGCCGTGGATCGCGCGCACGATATAGTTCGGCCGCCGCCGCACCTCGATATAGATTCGCCCGACGTATTCGCCCACCAGCCCCAGCGCCAGGAACATCAGCCCGACCAGGAAGAACAGCACCGCGAACAGCGTCCACAGCGCGCCCTCCTGCTGCGGACCGTAGATCAGGCGATGGCCAAACAGCACCGCGGCGAAGAACGCGTCGAGGATAAATATCCCCATGCCGGTCAGGCTCAGCACCCGCATCGGCAGCAGCGAAAAGCCGGTAATCAGGTTGAGGCTCAGATGCGCCAGGCTGAAAAAATTATACTTCGATTCGCCGCCCGCGCGCTCCGCATGACCGACCGGAATCTCGGCGACGCGCTTGGCGAAGGTGTTGGCGAGCGCCGGCACGAAGGCCGCCTTCTCGTCGCATTCGACAACCGTGTCGATGATATGCCGGCGATAGGCGCGCAGCATGCACCCGTAGTCATGCATCTGCACGCCGACGATCGCCGAGGTCAGCCGGTTATGCATCTGCGACGCCAGCCGCCGATAGGTGCGGTCCTGCCGCTCCTCGCGCCAGCCGCCGACCACGTCGTTACCCTCGTCGATCGCCGCGATCAGCTTCGGAATCTCTTCGGGCGGGTTCTGCAAGTCGGCGTCGAGCGTAACAATGATCTCGCCGCGGCAATGCCGAAAGCCGGCCAGCAGCGCCGAATGCTGGCCGAAATTGCGCGCCAGTTCGACCACCCGCACGGACTCGTCGGCCGCGGCGAACTCGCGCAGAATCGTCAGCGAGTCGTCGCTCGAACCGTCATCGACGAAGAGCACTTCGCACGGCCGCCCAAGTCCGGCCGCGACCGGCGCCAGCCGCGCCCACAGCGCGCGCAGGTTGGCCGACTCGTTGTAGACCGGAACGACGATCGAGACGAGTTCCGCCGGATGGACAAGATGGTCGCGGAGCGGGGTTATTTTGCTTGCACTGTTCAATCGGATAGCCGGTGGCGCGGGACGATATCCCGCCGCTACGCACTGGCCTGACGATTCGGTGCCAGCGCGATCGATTCATTCTGACAAACGCCTGATGCGAGTTAAAGACGGCCGGCCGGCACGCGCGGCTCCGCATGCCATCTCATGGATCCGATCCGCCGACTCGCGTGCAATTGGGGCGGGATGTCCACGCAAATTCGCCGCCGGGATCGATCGCGAGATCTGCGGCGGCGTTCGGTCGTGCGCAAGTCAGGTCATCAAAGGGGCTTGGATCGCAGCGCAGTCACCTATAGTTTTATTGAGACATTCAGATGACAAACGGGCAGCTTGCGGCTGGCGACGAATTGATCGGAAAGCGGATGCGCCCCTGTGCCATCCACGCATTCGCGGCGGATTCTCCGCGCGCCGGCCGGGCGTCGCGGACCACCCGCAACCTCTCTTCTTCTTCCAGATCTTCCGCCGCATACTGGTGCCTGATTCTGCATAGCGTGCCGCGGCCCATCGCAAATCTTCCGGAATGATGAGCGTATCGCGCGGCGGTCCCGAGGATCCAATCCGGTGAGCGACAACAAGGCAGATGGAGGGGATGTGGTGGAAGGTCGGGTAGAAAATCAGCCAATCGATCCGCGCACGGCGGCCAACCCGCAGACCTTGGCCGCTGGCGACGGCACGTCGGCGGCAACCAATGCCGCCGGCAGCGCGCGCGCAACCCTTGTGCCCGGCGCTCCCGCCGATGCGGGCCGCGGCGCATCCGCGACCAGGGTCGCGGCCGACGCACCGCCGGCCACGCTGGGCAACTATCTCGCCGCGATGCGCGAAAAGCGCGGCGTGGGCCGCGAACAGATGTCCGCCGAGAGCCACGTCCCGGCGCATTACGTGCGCATGATCGAGAGCAACGACTATTCGATGATCGCCGATCAGCTCTACATGGTGCCGTTCATCCGGCGCTACGCCGCATATCTCGATCTCGACCCGGAAGAGATCGCGATGCGCTTCGTGCGTGAGGTTCAGCGCTCCGACAGCGTGCCCCAGGCGCGCCTCGATCAGCCGCTCAACGCCGACGTGCGCAAACGCGGCGGCCGGCGCGGCGGAATCCTCGTGGTTGCCGCGCTGCTGATCGTGGCCGGGTTGTATTTCTATCAGAGTGGACGGCATCGCCAGGCCGCCGAGAGCTACGGATTGCGGCCGGCCACCGCCGGCGATTCGTCGTCGAACCCGATCGCGCCCGGGCAGGCTCCCTACGCGATACCGGCCGCGCACGCCTCATAGCCGGCCGGTGCGCTTTCCGCCACGGCGCCCTGGCCTGCTCTCCGACGCGCTTCTTCAGCGCATATTTTCGGCGCGCATCTCGAACGGATGATTATTCGCGCGGACGCGTCACGGATCGATTCGTCGATCGGGTGCCGTCAGTTCGTCGCGCAATTTTCGCCGCGCCTTGCGTGCCGCGAAGGCGAAGCTCATCCGATCAGGCCGGACGAAAATCTCGGCAAGACCTCTTCACCCAGCCGCTGGATACATTCCATGACCTTTTCCGGCGCCGGCCCGAGCGGTATCCGAACGCGCAGGATCAGCCAGTCGAGGCCGCCCATCGCGCGATCCCAGAAGTCCAATTGCTCGAGCCAGTCGTCCGCCGTGCCCATGATCGGGTAGCCGAGCGGACGGATCTTGTCGAGCGTGAAGTCCGCCTCGCTGGCGAACTCGGGCGTCGGCGCGAGCATCCCCCACTTAAAGTAAAACTTGCATTCCTCGAGCCACAGCCGGCCAAAGGTCTGCTCGGCCTCCTCGCGTGACGACGCCAGCCAGCCGTCGCGCAGCAGCACCAGCCGCGGCGTCTTGCCCGCCTTGATCGCCGCCTCCCGATAAATATCAAGGTGCGCTTTAATTTGATCGACGCTGTCGAAAAACGGCGCCATCGTCCATGCATCGCCAAGGCGCCCCGCGCGGGCGATCGATTTCGGCCCGAACGCGCCAATCCACAACGGCGGATAGGGCCGCTGATACGGCTTCGGGGTCAGATGGATCGCGTCGTAATTGTAGTATTTACCATGGAACGCGAACGGCTCGGTGCTGGTCCACGCGCGTTTCATAATCTCAAGTGATTCTTCAAATCGCCCTTCGCGCTGCTTGATCGGCACGCCGAAATGGGCGAAGTAGCGCGGATGATAGCCGACCCCGGCGCCGACGATCAGCCGCCCGCGCGAGAGCACGTCGATCAGCGCGGCCGCTTGCGCCAGGTGCACCGGATTGTAGAGCGGCGGCATCAGCACGTCGGTGCCGATCTTCACGCGCGTGGTTCGCGCGGCGATCGCGGCGAGCAGCGGGAGCGGACTCGGAAACATGCATTCGGTGCGCGCGTGGCGCTCGGGCACGAACACCCCGTCGAAGCCGTAGCGCTCGGCCTGGGCCGCCTCGTCGAGCAGTTGCGCGGCAAAATCCGCACTGCGCTCGGCGCTCGGTTCGGGCTGCTCGTAGGGACCGCCGTGCGTATCGGGCATGTAGCCAATCGAAATCATCGCATCACCTCTCGTGAACTCAAATCCCGCTTCGCGAACTTAAATCCCGGCCGCCGTATGCGAGTCGCGGCGGCGGCGCGCCGCTGAAGCCTTTTAGCCGATTCGCGCGCCGGATTAAACCGCGCGTCCCGCCGCGCGATCGTGGCATGGCGTCACGCTCTGCTGATATATTTCGTTGATTGGAACGCGCATCGGCAATTCGCCGGGCGTGAATCAATCAATCGAATTCAGGGAGACTATTCGCATGCACGTCGGTATGGCAGTGATTTTCCAGGGACAGGGCGAGGAACGCACTGACCGCAACGTCTATCGCAACGAATTGCGCCTCGGCGACTTGGCCGAGCCGCTCGGCTTCGACTCGATCTGGGGCGTCGAACATCATTTCACCGACTACACGATGTGCCCCGACGTGCTCCAGTTCCTGACCTACTTCGCCGGCCGCACCACGCGCGTGCAGCTCGGCTCGATGGTCGTCGTACTGCCGTGGCACGACCCGCTGCGCGTCGCCGAGCAGGTCGTGATGCTCGATCATTTCTCCAACGGCCGCTTCATCTTCGGGATGGGCCGCGGTCTCGGCCGCGTCGAGTTCGAGGGCTTTGGCCTCAACCAGGAGGCCAGCCGCGACATGTTCGTCGAGTCGGCGCAGATGATCCTGCGCGGACTCGAGACCGGCGTGTGCGAGTTCCAGGGCAAGTTCGTCGAACAGACCCGCCGCACGCTGCGCCCCGCGCCGTTCAAGTCGTTCAAGGGCCGCACTTTCGCCGCGGCGGTCTCGCCCGAATCGTCGCAAATCATGGCCGAGCTTGGCGTCGGCCTGCTGATCATCCCGCAGAAGCCGTGGGATCAGGTCGAACAGGAGATCGCCGACTACCGCGCGATCTTCCGCAAGTCCAACGGCATCGACGCGCCGCGCCCGATCGTCGCCGGCTGGACCTTCTGCGACGAAAACCGCGACCGCGCCGAAGAACTGGCCCGCAAGTACATCGGCGGCTATTGGCATTCGGTGGTCCGCCACTACGAATTCGTCGGCGACCATCTGACCAAAATGAAGGGCTACGAAGCCTACAAACTAATGCAGGAGCGGGCGAGCTTGCCCGGCGGGGTCGACAAGATGGTCGACTACTTCATGGGCCTGCAGATCTGGGGCACGCCCGAGATGTGTTACGAGAAGATCGTCGCCAACCAGATGCGCGTCGACGCGCAGGCCTTCACCGGCATCTTCAGCTACGCCGGGATGCCCTACGATATCGCCGAGGACAATCTGCGGCTGTTCGCCACCCAGGTGATGCCCGAGCTCAAGAAAGTCGTTCCGGCCGACGAGCAGGCGCTCGCCGCGGCCGGCGTCGGAGCCAGCGCGGATCCGGGCGCGTATCGCCTGCAGGCGTAAGATCGCGGCGGATTTGCCGCGCAAACTAATGCGGCGGCCGGCATCGATGCCGGCCGCCGCCGCTTTCACTCCACGCGATTTCGCCTACTCCCGGCCGTCAGCTCCGCGCGCCCTCGCGATCGCGCCGCCCGTCCCGGTTGACTTGGCGTGGCCGCTCGATGAAACTGCCGTGCGGCCGCACGCGCTCCCGCGCCACCGTCCGCAATTCCGGATCCAATCGTCACCCGCCCGATGAGGAAACTGCTCGGCACACTGGCTCTGATCGCGTTCGGCTTCGGCCTCGCGCTAGTCGTCGCCGACCTCGGCATCCGCGTCGCGAACCGATGGTTCCCGTATTTCTATTGCTACGATCAATATCGCGGATGGGGCCTGAATTCAGGTGCGCACGGATGGTACCGGCGCGAGGGTGGGTCCTATGTGCGGATCAACCAGGACGGCTTTCGCGGGCCCGACTATCCGCGCGCCAAGCCTCCCGGCACGGTGCGCATCGCGGTGATCGGCGATTCCTACGTCGAGGCGATCCAGGTCGCCGAGGATCAGACCTTCACCGCCGTCGCCGGCCGCGAACTCGCGCAATGTCCCGCGCTGAAGGGCAAGCGCGTCGAGGCGCTCAACTTCGGCGTCGACGGTTACGGCACCGCCCAGGAGCTGATCACGCTGCAACGCAAGGTCTGGAGTTACGACCCCGATTTCGTCGTGCTGGCGATCTTTCTCGGCAACGACGTGCGCAACAATTCAGTCGTGCTCGAAGGTGATCAATGCCGCCCGTTCTGGACCGGCGACGGCGGCGCGATGAAGCTCACCGGACCGTTTATCGATTCACCCAGCTTCAAGCTCTGGTGCATGGCGCGCTTCGACTATCGCGATCTGCGCCTGCTCGATCTGTTCAGCAATACCTGGCAGATCGTCAAGGGCGGCGCCGGCGCCCCGACCGCCGAGCATCCGGTCGAGCGCGCGATCAACTACAGCATCTATTCGCCGCCGGTCGGAAAATCGTGGCAGGACGCGTGGCGCATCACCGAGCAACTCATCGCCGCAACCCACGACGAGGCCGCGCGCCATCATGTCGCGTTTCTCGCTGTGACCGAAGAGACCGGCATCCAGGCGTGGCCCGATCCGGCCGTGCGCGCAAAATTTATCGCGCGGCTCGGCGTCCCCGACCTCTTCTATCCCGATCGGCGTATCGCGGCGCTCGGCGAGCGCGACGGCTTCGCGGTGCTCAACCTCGCCCAGCCGCTCCAGCAGTACGCGCAACGCACGCACCTGTTCCTGCACGGCTTCAAGAACACGCCGCGGGGCTTCGGCCATTGGAACGCCAACGGACATGCGATCGCCGGCCGCCTGATCGGCGACAAGCTCTGCGCGATGATCGCGGCGGGCGCGTGCAAAACCTGCGGCGCGCTTCCCATTGAAAATAAATCTGGCGTGACCAATCAACCGGCCGCCGCCAATTCACCGGCCGCCGCGCAGTAAACGCCGCGCGCGATAGCCGCTCAGGCGGATGTCGCCGCAACCCGCGCGGCGGCGACCGCCGGATATTCGCCACTGCCGGCAATCACTTCGTGGTACAGGCCAAGCGTCCGCTCGGCCATCCGCTCGACGCTGAATTCGTCGCGCACGCGGCGCGCCGCCGCCGCCCCGTATTTCCCGCGCAGGTAGGGATCGTCAAGCAGGCGGTTCATCGCCGCCGCCAATTCACCCGCGTCGCCCGGCGCCACCGTCAGCCCCGTGACGCCGTCCACCGAGACGAACGGCACGCCCGACGCGAGCTGCGTATTGACCACCGGCTTGCCGCAGGCCATCGCTTCGAGCTGCGCGATGCCAAACGCTTCGCTGCGCGCGACCGACGGCAGCACGAACACGTCGGTCGCATGGTAGTACGAAACCACCTGCTCCTGCGAAACCCGTCCGAGAAAGGTGATCCGATCCATCACGCCGGTGTCGAAGGCCTGGCGCTCGAGCTTCGTCCTGAGCGGTCCGTCACCCACGATCAGCAGATGGGCGTTGACCCGCGACATCGCGCTGACCAGATGCTCGAAGCCTTTGTAATAGACCATCCGGCCCACCGCCAACACGAGATGCGGACCGTAGCGATCGCGAATCTTGGTGACCGTCTCGGCGTCGCGCGATCGAAACGCGTCGGCGCTGATCCCGAACGGGATCACCCGGCAGCGCGCACGATTGCGCGAGAGCACCGGCGAGCTCTCGACGTAGTTCGGCGAACTCGCGATCAGCGCGCCGGCGCGCCGCAGGATTGCCTCCTCGAGCGGCCGCAGCACGCGCGAGATAGTCCGCTGGCGCACTATATCGCTATGCCACGTGATCACCAGGCGCCCCTGGTGTCCGCTCGCGAGGTAGGCCATCGAAGCCAGCGGATTCGGCAGATGCAGATGCACGATATCGGCCGCGGTGCGGCGAATCTCCGCCGCCATCGTCGGACACACCGGCGCCGACGCCAGGTTGAACAGCCGCGGCAACCGCCGCACGCGCACGCCCTCGAACTCCGCGTCCATCAGGCGGCGCGTCTCGTTGGCGACGATCACGTTGACCGCGGCCGACTTCTTGAGCTCGCGGCAGAGCGCATGCAGATGGCTCTCGATACCTCCGCGATAGGGCGGGTAATATTTTCCTACATGCAGTACGCACAGCGCGCCGCCGCGGCCGTTTTCCGCGATGCGCGGCGGCGGCGCGGCCGCGTCCCGCGGATCCGCCAGCGCGGCCGGCGCCGGGATGCGCGGCTCGGCGACGCCGTCCGGACTCCGCCCCGGCGCACCGCCATCTCCCGCGTTCGTGACTTTCATTGCAACTCCTCCACTGACTTAATTTTCCGCATCCCGATCAGCTCCGGGGGCTTCCGGCCGTCCGCACGCGGCCGATCGCGAAACTCGGCCGGCGCGCCAGATAAATTGAAAAACTTAGCGCCGCTTCATCGACGCAGATCCCGATAGATCGCGACGTAGCGCCGGGCATATTCGCTCCATGAAAATTGGGCCGCCTGCGCCAGCGCCGCGCCGATCCGCGCGGTCATGCCGGCCGGGGCGGCGTCGCGCGCGCGCATTATTTCGATCGCCGCGGCGGTCCACTTCGGCACATCGGCGACCGGCGCATAGCGTGCCGCGCCGCCGCCGACTTCGCGCAGCACGGCGAGATCGCTCGCGAGCACCGGGGCGCCGCAGGCCAGCGCTTCGATCACTGGCAGGCCAAAGCCCTCGAGCTCGGAAGTGACCATCACGATCGCCGCGCGCCGGTAAATCGCTGCGAGCGTTGCGCGATCGACAAACGGCATCACCGCGACCGCGTCCTCGACCCGCAAATGGCGCATCAGATCGTCTTGCGCCGGGGTGAACGGTCCGCCGACCCGCACCAGCCGCGCCGCCGGCCGATGCTCCCGGATTGCCGCAAAGACGCGAATCAGAACGTCGATTCGCTTGCGCGCGATCGTGCTGCCCACGTGCAGGATCTCGATTGCACCAGCATGCGCCGGTCCGAGCAATTCCGCCGCCGCGCGATCGGCCAGGGCGTCGGGCGCGGGCGAAAAGGTCGCGCTCACGCCGTTGGGTATCGTCGCCACCCGCTCGGGCGCCGCCAGGCGATAGCGCAGGACCTCGTCGCGGGTCACCCCGCTGTCGCAGCCGATCGCCGCCGCTGCCTTGAAGCCCTCGAGAATCCGCGCCGTCATCAGGCGAAACGGCTTCGCGCGCGGCGCGATCGCCGGTTCGAGCAACGCTTGAAACGCCTCGAGATCGTGGCAGGTCACCACCGTGCGCGACGCCACCGCGTCACGCACCAGATGGGCGTAGCTGTGATCGGTCACGTGAAAGACGTCGAAGCGCGGGCGCGCCGTGCGCAGGTAGCGCGGGTAGTCGACGAAACGATTAAACAGGCGGTCAGCGTTGAAGCGCAGCTTGACCGCCGCCCGGCCGCCGCGCTGGGGCGCGAACCGCGTGAAGCGCCGGACCATCGGCGGTCGCACCAGGGTCGCCGCCAGTTCCTCGCGATGCTCGACGGCCAACCGATCGCAAAGCATCTCGGCAACCAGGTCCATACTCGGCCAACCCTCTTCGACCAAGTCCGCAATTACCGCGACGCGCAGTTTCGTCTGTGCCAAGTCTTCCCGCCCGTTTTAGGGAACCTCTGCACAAGGCTCTGCGGTCACCCTGAGCGCAGCGCATGGGTCCCGGATCCGGGATTCTTCGCTGCGCTCAGAATGACAACCTAACTGGTGCAGAGGTTCCTTAGTCGTACCGATGCGCACCGCGCCACGGCTGCGCCGGTTCGCGACAGATCCCGGCTTCGCGATCGTCCGGTCTGGTAGTCGCTCGCCATCGTTACCCTTGCGCCCGAATCATTCGCGCGGCGCGCCGCGCTCGATCAGTTCGGTGAAAAAATCCAGATGGCGGCGCGCAACCACCGGCCAAGCGTAATTCGCAAGCGCATGCTCGCGGCCCCGCCCGGCCCATTCGCGGCGCAGCGCGGCGTCGTCGATCAGCCCGCGGATCGCCGCGACCCAGCCGTCCTCGTCGTGCTCACCGACGACCATCGCCGCGTCACCGACTACGTAGGGCAGTTCGCCGCTGTCGCTGCTCACCACCGGCACGCCGCAGGCAAATGCCTCGACCACTATCCGGCCGAACTGCTCGCGCCAATGCGCGGTGGTCTGGCTCGGTGCGCACATCAGATCGATCGCGTTGAGATACGCCGGGACTTCATCGTGCGTCACGCCGGTGACGATTCGCACTCGCTCGCCGTAGCGCGCGGCCCACGTGCGCAGCGCCGGCTCGAGCGGACCGCCGCCGACGAACAACGCGCGCCACGGCAGGTCGATCCGGTCGAGCGCGCGCATCATCAGGCCGAGTCCCTTGCCCTCGATAAAGCGGCCGACGAAGCCGATCACCGGCGCACCGTCCGCGGTCCATCCCAGCCGCACGCGCATCGCGGCCCGCGCGGCGGAGTCGGGACGAAACTGCTCGGCGTCGACGCCGATCGGCATCACGCAATGCGGCTTGCCGCCATGCCCGCGCGCCTGCATCGCGTCGACCACCAGGCGCCCGCTGCCCATCCAGCCGGCGCAGCGGCGGAAAGTATAATATTCGATCTGCGCGAACGGCGGCGGATAGCGCTTGGACAAATTCTGCATCGTCCAGAAGACCAGCGGCACGCGGCGCGGCGTCCACCACGCGACCTGGCCGCCGGCCAAGATATAGGGCTCTTCCCAGCAATGGATCAGGTCGCAATCCGCGCGTGCCAGTTCGCGCAGGCGGCGCCCGTAAACGAACAGATGAACCTGGCTGGTCAGGTAGGCCGGAACCGCTTCAAGCCGGCTGAGTTCGCCGTCAAAGCGCTCGCACGCGATCGGCCGCAGGTCGCCCGGAAAATGCGCCGGCGCCACCACCGTGACCTCCCACTCCATGGCGCCCGCGCGCGCCACTTCATGCGCCAGGCGCCGGTTGAGCGCCACGCAATACGAATGGCCGATCGAGAGCAGGCGCAGCGGCCGTGTCCTCATGTCCGCGAATCCGCCCCGGCCACTTCGTCGAACACCGCCGTAAGCGCCGCGAGATGCAAGGCGGGCGCGAAACGCCGTGCCTCGGCGATCGCGCCGCAGCGCAGCCGCGCATGCTCGCGGGGGTCGCGCAGGCATTTGGCGATCGCCACGGCGAGTCCCGCCGCCGTCGGCTCATCGCCCGGCGCCAGCCATCCGTTTACCCCGTTGGCGAGCCATTCCGGAATACCACCGACCGCAAACGCGGCGGCCGGCAAGCCGCGCATCGCGGCCTCCGCGCCGATCAGGCCAAACGGCTCGGGCCATACGCTCGGCACGATCAGCAGATCGGCGGCGTCGATCAGGGGCGCCAGCGTGCCGTCGCCGATCCATCCGGTGAAGGCGATTTGCACCTGCCGATGCGCCTGCGTGACGCCGGCCGCATGGCTTTGCCACCGCGCGCGTTCGCGGCCGTCGCCAGCGCAGGTCAGCGTCAGCCGACGACCGAGCGCGGTGGCGGCCAGCGGCATCGCATCGAACATCAGCGAACCGCCCTTGGCCGGCTCCATTCGCCCGGCAAATAGCAGCCGCGCCGGCCCGCTCGGATCAATCGCGTTACCCGCGCCGCGCGGCGCGCCGAGGGCGCGCGGAGGTTCGGCGATCGGCAGGCCCACGCAGCGCACCATCGCGGACGCAAAACCGTGGCGCAGATATTCGCGGCGCATATACTGCGACGCGGTCAGGACCATCCGCAACCGGCGCCTGAGCTCGAGCCGCGCCGCGTGCGCGCGGTAATCGCGGATCATGGTGTACGGATTGAGTCCGCCGCACCGCCGCGGATAAAACTGCCCCAGGCATCCCGCACCAAAGACGCGCGTGCACGGCGCGGGTGCCGGCCGCGCGAAACTCTTGGCGCCGCTGATACAGGTGGCGCGATAGTCGTGGGCAAACGCCACCGCCGGCGCCGCCGCCATCGCTCGCGCTTCAACTTCCGCATCCTCGAGGCCGTGCGCGTAGATGAGATCGGGACGCCACGCCGCGAGCACCTCGAGCGCGCGCGCCGCTCCGTGGTCGGCGACGGACCATGCTTCAAGCGCGGCCGGCGCCGCAATCCGCGGACGATCGCGCGGCCCCTCACGCTCCGCGAGCAATGCGACCGCATGGCCCGCGCCCGCCAGCGCCGGGATGACCGCGTCGAGGTAGCGCTCGACGCCGCCCGCGACGCGCGCGTTGGCGGTGACCATCGCGATCCGCATCAGCCGGCGCGCAACGCCTCGATCGTATGGCGCAGGGCGAAGCGCTCCGCATAGAGCGCGTGCGCCGCGCAGGCGTGGCGCCGCCGGCGCGCATCGTCACCGATCAGATCGATCACCGCCGTCACGAACGCCCGCTGGTCGCCCGCCGCTGCCAGCACGATCGCCCCGCTCGCGGCCCACAGCGGCTCGGTCAGTTCGCCCGCCGTCGCCACGATCGCTGAGCCGTGGGCGAGCGCCGCCATGATGCTACCGCGCCGCGTCGTGATGCCGTCGGGAAACGGTTGCGCCATTACGTCGCAGGACGAGAGCGCGAGCGAAAGCTCGTCGGCGGCGAGCGTTCCGGTCGCGACCACGCGCGGGGCGAGACCGGGATATTCGCGGATCAGCGCGCCGCGCCAGCTTTCACTGTTGGTTCCCATCAGCAGCATCGTCGAGTCGCCGCACGCCGCCAGGATCGGCGGTAACAGGATCGTGAGCATCGCCGCCACGTTGGCCGGATAGGTGCCGAAGTGGCCGATGACGAATTCGCCGTTGGGCGCGTGGCGGCGGCGCGCAGCGATCACGCGGTCGCGATCGCCGATCGGTGTGATATTGCTCGGCACCGGCAGCCAGCTAATCGGCGTCGGCGCTCTGCGATAGCGGCGCAGGCGCGGCTCCCATGCCGGCGTCGCGACGAACGTGCGCCGCGCTGCGCGCGCCACCATCATCGCCATCGCCGAGGTCGCCGCCGCCAAAATTCGATAGCGCGCCGGATGGCCGGGGCGGAGCGGAAAGTTCACCTCATGAAACATCACATCGGCGCCGCCGGTGCGGCGCGCATGCGCATAGAGCCACGCGCAGAACGGCAGATTCATCGCGCGCAGGCCAAACGCATGCGGCACGTACTGCACCAGCAGGCGCGCTTGGCCGCCGCGCCCGAGCGCGCGGGCCAGTGCCGCGATCGCGCGCGGCCCAAAATGACCGGGCAGGCGATGGATCGTTACGCCGGGGTCGCTCGCCTCGGGACCGCTACAATTAGGTGCGAATATCTCCACATCGTCGCCCGCCGCGGCCAGTCCGCATGCGACCAGCCGGGTGTAATCGCTGACGCCGCCGGGCTGCGGCGGATATTCGCCGGTGATTATCCGCCAGCGCCTGGGGAAGCTCTGCACAATTTCCATTTTGTCATTCTGAGCGCGGCGAAGAATCCCGGGATTATTCACCTCGCGACTCCGTTCGGGAATGACAACCTGAGTCGCGCTAAGCTTGCGCAAGGCCGGGGACTCCGGCCCGATCCTGCCCCGATCGCCATCGCTCAGCCGCGCGCCTCGCCCGCATAGATATCGAGGCAGCGGCGCACGACCGACGGCCAGGTGAACTTCTCCAGCACGCGCCGGCGCGCCGCCGCACCCATCGCCGCGGCTTCCTCCGGATGCGCGGCGAGCCAGCCGATGCGATCCGCGAGCGCCGCCGGATCGTTGGGCGGCACGATAAATCCGGTGACTCCGTCCGCGACGATCTCGGGCAAGCTCGCGACCCGCGTGCAGATGGCCGGCGCGCCGCACGCCATACCTTCGAGCAGAGTCTGCCCGAGCAGCTCGGGCACGCGGGTCTCTTCGCCATACATGGTGCGATAAACGCTCGGCAGCACGACGCACAGGGCACCGCGATAGGCCTCGATCAGCGCCGCATCGTCGGCTTCATGCTCGAAGCTCACGCGCTTGCCGGCCGCGCGCCGTCGCAGATCGGCCAGGAAGCGTTGGTCGGCGACCCGCCCGACGATGCGCAACTCAAGCTCCGGGGCGATCGCGTCGACCAGGTCGTTGATGCCCTTGTGCGGCAGAATGCGTCCGGCGTAAAGCACGCCGGCGCGCCGCGCGGCGCCTGGCGAAAATTTTTCGCCATCCACGCCGCCCAGGATCACGTGGGCATTGCGCATTTCCTCATGGCCGCTCAGGCGCCGGCTATACTCGCTCAAATGCAGATGCCCGTCGTACCATCGATCGGTCGAAATGTAAGCCGACACGTCCCATCCGCCGCCGCCAAGATCGGTCACGAAGACCCGCCGCCGCGCCAGCCGCGAGGCGATTGCCGCGACGCTGCTGGCGACCACGTGCTGCTGATGGCAATGGACGATGTCGGCGCCGCGCAATTCACCAATCATCGCGAAGCCAATCGGATTGCCGCGCTGGCCGCGCACGTACCACGGATGGCCAATGACGCGGACCTCGAGTCCGCCGATCCGCTCGCGGCGATCGCGCTCGCCGAACGCGATCAGCCGCGTGTTGGCTGATCGCGCCATATGCCGCGCCAACTCGAATGCGTAGCGTTCGCCGCCGCCGAAAACTCCGTCGTCGCCGAAGGTCGCCGGCACGATGTGGACTATCCGCACGGCGCCGCTTCAGGCGACCGCGTCGGCGGACGGCGTGTCCCGCCCCGCCGAATGCGCCGCGCACGGTCCGGTGTTGCGCCATTGAGCGGATGCGATGGCGCGCAAATTTCGCGTGTAGCGTCGCGGTTGCTGGCGCAAGCCCTCGAGCCGGCCCCGGTAGCACTCGATCCGCAGAATCTCCTCGTCGCCTTCGTAGCGCACCGATTGGAAGCCGCGATTGGCCTGTTCAGGCACGACGATGCGATCGCCATAGCTCGCGAGGATCGCCGCGGTAGCGTCGGTCGATCCGTCGTTGACGACGATAATCTCCTGGCCGTCGACCTCCTGCGCGAGCGCGCTGTCGATCGCGGCGGCCAGCGTCGCGGCGCTATTGAACGCCGGGATTATGGTCGATACACGAACCGTCAAAGTCATTTCCCTCTCAAGTTGAAGCGGCACTCATCGAGGTCCTTGCCGTCGCCGGACGGTTCCGCCGGCCGTTGCGCTAGTCCTTGGGTTTCAGCACCGCCAACTCGAAATAGAGAAACCAGGCCGGGAAGATCCACGGCCAGCGGCTCTCATATTTCCGCGGCCAGCGATTCGCCAGACGACCGACCACCCGGTTCACCAGACTCGGCGTAAAGATGATCTGGGCAGCCTGCTTGCGAAATCGCGATCGCGTGTAATAGGACACTTCGCGTTCGCCGGTAAAATAATCCATCGTCATGTGACTGAAGAACTGCCGATGCGTCGGATCGGCGAAAGCGTTGGCGCACGAAAAGTGCGGCACCGTGATCTTCACGATGGCGCCGTCGCGGCATACGCGATGAATCTCGTCCATCACGGCGATTACGTCGCGACAATGCTCGATCACGTCAAAGGCCGTAACCTCTTTGAAGCGACCGCTCGCGAACGGCCACGGCATCTGATTGAGGTCGTGAACCACGTCCGCGCCGACCTCGGTACTGATGTCGAGGTTCAGCGCACCGTCGATCCGCTTGCGCCCGCATCCGAGGTTTAGCGACTCCTGCACGTCATTGGGCTCGCGGCTTGGGCAATAACATCTTCGCCACGCGCCTGAGATTCCACGGACGCAGGAGGCGCCCGAGGTGGGCCGCTTGAAGTAGATACAGCGGATCGTAGCGGATAACCCTGCGCCAGCATCTGAAGGCTTCCGCCCGATGCCCCTGGTCCATTTCGCGCAGCGCCTTGGCCGCGAAAGCGTGAGCGTACGTTAGGCGGACTGCCGCGACCAATCCGCACGCCCGCGCGCCGTATCTCTTGACGATCAGGCGGATAAAATTATCCGGACTCCATTTGTCGGGTCCCACGTCGGGATTATTAATGCGAAATACCGCGAGTGGTTCAGCGAGAAACTCGAACTCGCCGAACTCGCGCGCGCGGATGAAGAGATCCAGATCCTCAAAGCCCGCGATGGTAGAAAAGCCCCCGCATCTCTCCCAGGCGTCTCGGCGCATGGTCACGGTCGTTGGCGCGATCGGCCACCAGTGCGCGAGGAGTTCATCCATCGAAGGTGGATGAGCGAAGGGCGCCCCAACGCTGGAGCGTTCAAGCAGGGCACCCCAGCGATCGGCGCGCATATAATCCGAAAACGCCAGCACTGCGGGCCGATTGCCCTGTAGTGCCTCGATTGTCCGGCTCAGCCGACCGGGCAGCCATCGGTCGTCGGCATCGAGCATGGCAATAAGATCGCCGCGCGCGTTTGCGATTCCGGTATTGCGGGCCGGCCCCGATCCAGCGTTTGGCCGGTCGATTACCCGGACGCGATCGCCGTAGCCGGCGAGGATCTCCGCCGTGCCGTCGGTCGAGCCGTCATTGACTACGATGATTTCCTGTCCGTCGAATTCCTGCGCGAGCGCGCTGTCGATCGCGGCGGCGATTGTCGTCGCCCCGTTATAGACCGGAATTATCGTCGAAACGCGGATCATATGGGCAGTCTCAGCGCTCGCTATCTAGCGGTTTTCCGACGGATCTTTGGCGCGCCAGGTGAGCGAGCTGGCGCAGCTTATGCAAGAGCCTGAGATTGCGTGCGACCCAGATCGGTGCATAGCGCGCCGCCCGGATAATGTCCCGTGCGCCGGAAAGGTATTCGCCCGCCTTGATCCGGCCCACGCCGCGATGGAGAAATCCCCGCGCAAAATAAAGGTTCGACTCGCGAATCATTCCATACGCGAGCCTCCCGTATCGCGCTCTCACCAACCGCAGGAAGCGTTTTCTGCCAGCCACGTACTTCTCGGGTATCAGCGCGACGTGATCCATGTGCACCGTTATGCAACGACGAACCGCTACGAACGGGCCGCGCTCCCGCAGCAAAAGCCACAAATGGAAATCTTCCCATGCTGCTTGCTTAAAGCCTTCGTCGAACCCGCCGGCATCCTGGCAGGCGCGCTTACGCAGCGCCACGGAACTCGGTAAGATAGAGAACGCACCGCTCAAAAGTTCCTGCATCGTGGGCGCCCTCGCCCGCGGCGGATCGGCCGAAAAGACCGAATCGGTCAGCCGCACACCCCGCTCATCGATTATCGCGAAATCACCGAAGGCGAGCACCGCTTCGGGATTCGCGTCAAGCGCCCCGGCCAGAGCCGAGACGTGCCCCGCCAGCCACACGTCGTCGGCATCGAGGAAGGCGATGTACTCGCCCTGCGCAAGCGCGATTCCCGCATTGCGGGCGGCTCCAACGCCGCGGTTCGGCTGATGGATCACGCGGATGCGGGCGTCATATTCGACCAGCACTTGCGCCGTGCTGTCGGTCGATCCGTCATCGACCACGATCACCTCGTGGCCGTCGAACTCCTGCGCGAGCGCGCTGTCGATCGCCGCGCGGATGGTCGCCGCGCCGTTGTATGCCGGGATAATCGTCGAAACCCGAATCATCGCCTGGCCGCCTTTACTCATGCGTCGTGGATACTCCAGTTGGCTTCGCAGAACACCGCGCCGAGATTGGGCGGCGGCAGGCGTCCGGTGCCGGTCAGATCGGCGGGCAGCACCTCGAAGGCGATCGCGTCGAAGATCACGTCGAAGTCGCCGGTCGCGTCGCCCAGCCACAGATTGATCGCGTAAGTTCCGGGTATCAGCATCAGCCGTTCGACGCGGCAGACGACCATCGCCTCGGCACGCGGCGCACATTCGGCGAGCTGCCCGCAAAAGCGATCGCTGACGCAGAACACCGCCGCGCCGTGGCCAGTCCTGATCACCGAACCCAGCACCGGGCGAAGGGGCCGCTGGGCGCGATATGCGACGCGAATTTCCAGCGGATCGCCAATGCGGATCGCGCCGGCCGCCGCGCCGTCCGCGCCGCGCAACTCTACCCGCGTCATCGTCGGCGTGTCGCCGGGCCGGCGTCCCGGATGAACGTCGAGCGCAGCGGTGCCCGCGCCCGGGCGCAACCCCTCGGCGACGTAGCCCGACATTACGGCCAGCGGATCGCCGGCTGCGGCCAGGCGCCCGCCGCTTAGCCTGAGACAGCGCGTGCACAGCGCTTCGATCGCCGCCATGTTATGGCTGACGAACAGCACCGTGCGGCCGAAACGCGCAACCTCGCCCATTTTGCCGAGGCATTTTTTCTGAAACGCGAGGTCGCCGACCGCCAGCACTTCGTCGACCAGCAGGATTTCGGGCTCCAGATGGGCCGCGACGGCAAACGCCAGCCGCACGTACATCCCGCTCGAATAGCGTTTCACGGGCGTATCGACGAAGTCTTCAATTTCGGCAAAGGCGATTATTTCGTCGAACTTGCGCGCGATCTCGGCGCGCCGCATGCCCATGATCGCGCCGCTCAGATATACGTTCTCGCGCCCGGTCAGCTCCTGATGGAAGCCGGTGCCGATCTCGAGCAGGCTGGCCACCCGGCCGTAGAGCTCGACCCGGCCAGTGGTCGGCTCGGTGATGCGCGAGAGGACCTTGAGCAGCGTCGACTTGCCGGCGCCGTTGCGCCCAATCACCCCGAGCACTTCGCCCGGCGCCACCTCGAAGCTCACGTCCTCGAGCGCCCAGAGATGGTTGTTCGAGGCCGCCGGCGCGCCGCCGCCATTGCGGCTCAGCCGCGCGCGCAGACTGCGCAACGGTCCCGTGACCGCGCCGGTCAGCGAGTCGCGCATCGTGCGGTAGGGTTCACGCCGGCCGATCGCGTAGCGTTTGCCCAGCTTTTCGACTTTGATTATCGATTCCATCACGCGCGCCGCCGCGGCACCGTCGCCTTCAAATAATATCCGCGAATTCGCGTTCCATGCGACGGAAGTCCAGCGCCGCATACACCAGCACCACCGTCGTGATCAGCGCCGCGAGCGCCAGGCCGCGCCAGTCAAAGGCGTGGCCAAAAACCGCCGCCCGAAAGGCCTGGATTATTCCGCAGAGCGGATTGAGCTCGAGCACCCAGCGCCAGCGCGCGGGAATAAAGCTGACCGGATAGATGATCGGCGTCACGTACATCCAGATTTGCAGGATGAACGGCAACGCGTAGCGCACGTCGCGATACTTCACGTTGAGCGCCGACATCCACATCCCGACACCCGCCGCAAACAGCGTCGTCAGCGCCATCAACGGCACCAGCATGAGCATTCCGGCGCCCGGCGCGACCCCGTAGTAGAACATCATCGCGAACATGATCACGGCGGCGATCGCGAAGTCGACCAGTCCCGCGCCGACCGCCGCACCCGGAATCACCAGGCGCGGGAAATAGACCTTGGTGATCAGCGCCGCGTTGCCGACCAGGCTGTTGCTGCTGGTGGTCACGGCCTGGTTGAAAAAGTTCCACGGCAGCAGGCCGGCGTAGACGAATATCGCATAGGGCTCGCCGTCCGATGGCACGCCCGCCAGCCGGCCGAAAATCGCGGTGAAGATGAGCATCGTCAGCAACGGCTGCAGCACCGCCCACGCAATGCCGAGCGCGGTCTGCTTGTAGCGCACTTTGACGTCGCGCCAGATCAGAAAGTAGAGTAGATCGCGATGCGCCCACAGGCCGCGCAGGTCAAGTCCACTCCAGCGCCCCGCGCTCTCGATAATGAGCATGGGCGGGCGCGGCTGCGCGATCGGCGCGGCGCCGCGCGCGCGGGCCGGCGCCGCCGGGCCATCCGCGTCCGCGGCTAACAGTGCGTTGTCGCCAGGCTTCAACCAATCCTCCGGACTTGAGTCCAACCGGTCATCGCGCGCTCTCATCAAAGCTAATCGCGCCGCCCGAGCCAATCGCACCGGCGGCGTCCGGCGCACTATGCACTTCGGCGACGATCCGCAGCGCCATCGCGCGCCAGCTCCAGGCGCTGAGCCGCGCCGCGAGCGGGGCGACCCGTTCGCGGGTCGCGGCGATCTCGCCATGCCAATGCCTGATCCGCGCCGCCAAATCCCGCGCGTCGTCCGGATCGGGCAAGAGCAGTTCGCGCAATTCCGGCGGATAGCGCTCGGCGATGCCCGCCGTGGCGCTGACGATAGCCGGTACCCCGCGGCACAGCGCCTCGTGCACGTTAAGCCCGTACGATTCGTAACGCACGGGACTGACCAGCAGGTCGGCCGCCGCCAGCAGGTCGTCGACCCGCGCGGTGAAGCCAATCATCCGCACCCGTTGCTCGAGTCCGGCGCGCGTGACCTCGGCGCGCCAGGCCGCCAGGCCGCGTCCGCCGCCGGCGACCACCAGGATGCCATCCCATGAAGGTTCGCCGCAGAGCGCACGCCAGGCCCGCCACAGCGTATCGAAACCCTTGCGCCGATCGTGCCCGAGCGCCCCGACAAACGCGACCACCGGCCGGTCGCCGGGAAGGTCGAGCCATGCGCGCGCGGCCGCCCGCCGCGCTGGCGTCGCGGAGCCCGCAGGTTCGCATCCCAGGTACACCGTGCGCACCCGATCCGGCGCCACTCCGGTCCGCTCGATCAGGTCGCGCCGCGTGCGATTGGAATTCGCCAGCACGATACGCGCGCGCTGAATCAGTCGGCCCTCGCGGCGGGCGTTGAGGTGATCTTCGATGCCATGCTTGAGCCGAAACCATCGCGGCGCGCCGGCCGGCGGCGCCGGTGCCGCGCGATGGACGTAATGCACCCAATTGATATCGGGCCAGTCGCAGTTGACGCCGTTGACCAGCACCCGCGCGCCTGGCGTGGCCGCGCAGACCGCGGCGGCCACCGCCCGGCCCATCCGATCGAGCGCGCGCTGCGCGAGAAAAAATGAACCGCCGGTCTTGGCCGCGCGATGCACCTGGACGCCGGGATGCGCCGCAAGTTCAGCCGCGACGCGATAGCCCACCAGATGCACCGGATGGCTGCGGTCGGCCAGGCAGGCCGCCAGCTCGGCGTTGGCACGGTCCATCCCGCCCTCGCGATGGAATCCGCCGCAGACCAGCACCCACGGCTCCGGACGGCTGTCCCGCGCGTTCAAAGCCGTCACGCCGTGCGCATCGCGGAGGACGCGGTCTTGCTCTTCTCCGCCGGGCGCCGGGCGGCGGGATTAGCCGCCGGAATCAGCGCCGGCGCGGCGACCCAACCCATGAACATCAGCAGCAGTGCGCTGTCCGGAATCGAGGTCAGCAACCCCATACCGGTTTGTGCCGCGAGAAACGAGAACCCGAGAGCAATCCGCGCGAGCCACTTGCCCAAATACCACGGATCCCGTGTGGGCGGCAGCGGACGAGACAGCGTCCAGACGATAAAGGCCAGCCAGATCGCCAGCCCGGGCAAGCCCTGCTCGAGCATGATGCGCCCGTACTCGTTCTCGATCGCGACCGGGTTGCGCACCTCGGAGGCCAGGAAGTACGGCATACTGGTGCCGCCGCCACCTAACCCATTACCCAGCGGATACTCCTCGGCGAGGGTGATGAGGCTCTCGTTGATGCTCGACGAGAGGCGGGTTTTGACGTACGTGGTGTCGTCGAGTTGAATGAAGCGCTGCATCCGCTGTGAGGTCGAGACCAACAGCACCACCCCGGTGACCATCAGCAGCCATCCGTACCACGGCAGATTGCTAATCCGCCCGGAGACCATCGCCGCCAGGACCAGCACGAACAAAAACACCGCATGGCTGCGCGACGCCGATAGAAATACGCAAATCGCCGACGCGCCGATCGCCGCCAGCAGCAGGTTGCGCCGCCAGCCCGATCGCCATTGCTGCACCAGCGCGCCGAGCAGCACCGGTATCGTCGACACCATCATCGCGCCCATCACTGCCGCCTGTACGAAGGTCCCCGGGATGCGAAAGGTAGAGGTGTTGCCGATAGTCACGTCGGTACTTCTGTAAATGATCTGGGTGACCTCGTTGAACGGGTAAAACCGTGGCACGCCCAATTTCACTTCGGCTGCCACGAACGCGACCTCGATCACGCTCAGCACCGCGAAGCCCATCGCGATCTTGCGGTACTGGATCCCGTCCAGCATCGCGCCCACCAGAACGAACGGCAAAAAATAGATTTGCGCGCGCCATCCGACCAACTGGATCAGCGGGTACTGCAGCGGCACCAGCAGGAGCAGCGTCGGCCAGATGATCAGCACCGCCAGCCACGGCATCACTGCGCGAATCTTGTACCGCTCGACCGGCGTGTAACGCCGGGTCATCAGCGCGAGATAGAAGCCCATGCACGCGGCATCGAAGATGAAATGCGAAAAGGTCGCCGGCACATTGGCGCGCACGATGCCGTACGCGTAGCCCACCACCATCGTGGCGATAAATCCCGCCGCGACCGATCGCCGTCCCGCGATAAAGCAGCCGACCAACGAAAATACGCAGAGAGCTAACGCAATCATGGCGCCACGCTCACGTCTGGCCCGGTGCCCAGCTCCGGCGCAGCCTGCAAACCCGCAGTCGCCGCTTCGATCATACTCGCGCCTCGCCTGCCCTATCGGCTTGATCGGCGCCGCCCGTGAGCCCGACGATCGCGGCCTCAAGCCGCGCCATCTGGGTCGCCGTGTCGCACAATTGCGCCGCCCGCGCGGGCCCCGCGGCACCGAGCCGCGCGCGTTCGGCGCCATCGATGATCAATCGCCGCAGGGCCTCGGCCAGCGCGGCCGTCGCGCCGGGCGCAACCAGTATTCCGCAGCTCTCGTCGATTATTTCCAGCGCGCCGCCCAGCGCGACCGAGACCACCGGCAGCCCGGCCCCGAGCGCCTCGATAAATACAATCCCGAACGGCTCCGCTCCGGCGTTGGGCTGGCAATGGACATCCGCGGCGCCGAGCAGCCGCGCCACGTCGGTGCGCTGGCCGAGAAACCTTACCCGATCGCCGATACCCAGCTCACGCGCCATCCGCTCCAGCGATGTCAGGTACTCCCGCTCCCGCGGCCGCTGCCCGCCACCGGCCTGCCAGCAGACCCATCCGGGCAGGTCGGCGAGCCGCGCGAGCGCTTCCAGATGCATGCGATGGCCCTTCCATGGCTCCATCCGGCTGGTCTGGATAATCACGATCGCGTCGGGCGGGGTCTTAAACTCCGCGCGAATCGCCGCCCGCGCCGCCGCGCTCAATCGCGCCGGCGCCGGCGCGACCGGATAATACAATACTTGCGACGGCGTCCGCGGAAAGATTTGGCCGAGCGTCGCCGCGGTGTAGCGGCTGTTGCAGATCGCAAAATCGGGCGGACTGAGCGCCGCCCAGCGTTCGACCCAATGACGCCCCGCCGCCGCGTCGTGCATCCAGAAAATTTCGGCGATCCCGGCGCGCCGCGCGACCGCGCCAAAGAGCGCCTGCGCCCACGCCATGTGGCAGATTGCGGCGTCGTAGGGCCGACTCGCGAGGAATTCAGCGAGATGTCGCCGCGCGCGCCGCACACTCATCGGATTGCGCGCGCGGACCTCGCCCAGATGATAGACCGGCGCGCCCGCCGCGCGCAGTTCGGCGGCCAGCCGTCCGTCGAAGGCGAGCGCAAACTCATGCGCGAGACGGCCGGTGCGGCGCCCTTCGCGGGCGATCGTCAGCAGCATCGTCTCGACCCCGCCAAACAGGTTTCCGCTATGCAGATGCAGTAGGCGCATTGCGACGCTCAGGCGCTCCGGCGACCGGCCGCACCGGCCGCTTCGCGATAGATCGGCGCGACCTCGGCGGCGAGGCGTTCCCGGGTAAAGCGCCGCGCCGCGGCGGCCGCCGCCACCGTGCCCAGGCGCCTGCGCAGCGCCGCATCGTTGGCCAATAAGATAATCTTTTCCGCCAGATTGTCGGCGTCGCCCGGCCGATGAGTCAGCGCGTCGACGCCCTCCGTGACGATCTCCGCCGCGCCGCCCCCGGCGCTCGCAATTACCGCGCGGCCGCACGCCATCGCCTCCGCGATCACCAGCCCGAAAGGCTCCGGCGCGGTACTCGCATGGACCACGACATCGAGCGCGCGCAGCGCCGCCGCCGGATCGTCGACGAAGCCGGTGAAGCCCACCCGATCGGCCACCCCGCAAGCCGCCGCGCAGGCCCGCACTTCGGCGATCGTGTACTGGCTGCCCGGCGTTTCGTAGAGCGGACCGCCGATGACGTACGCGCGCAGCGGCACGGCCGCGGCGACTTTCGCGATCGCCCGCAGAAACGTCGCATGGCCCTTCCACCGCGCCATCGTCGCGACCAGCCCCACGCGCACGCCGCCCGTGCCGAGCGGCGGCATCGCGCAGAGTCGATCGAGGTCCAGGCACGGCCCGGCCGGACCAAAGCGCTCGAGGTCGATTGCGTTATACACCGTGTAGACTTTGCAGAGCCCGCCGAGCACCGCGCGCACGTCGGCCGCGACGCTGGCGGAATTGGCGATCACGGCCGTGCAGCGCCGCGCATGGGCGCGCAGCAGCGTCGGCATCAGCGGGCGCGCCTGCAGGTAGTCGTGCACATGCCACAACAGCGGCGTACGCCCGGCGGCCGCGCGCGCGCCTAGCACTTGCATCTTGAAGCCGTTGGCATGAATCAGGTCGGGTGACGATCGCGCGATCGCGCCGGCGAGGAGGCGCGTGTAACGGGCGAGCGCAGGGGCCGCCAACGCCAGTCCGGCCGCGATGCGCCAGGCCGCGATGACGCTGCCCGCGGGACCGCCCGCCGCGGCGTCGCCGATCACCGCCGCCGCGCGCGGCAATGCGATCGTCGAGGCCGCCGCGCCGAGCGCCCGGGCCTCGGCCACCAGGCCACCCTCGGCCCCCGCGATCAGCTCGCAGGTCCAATCCGGGTGCGCCGTTCGGAGGCTCGCGATCAGGTCGAGCAGCGCGCGTTCGGCGCCGCCCAGGTTGCCGGCCGCATTCAGATAAAGAATCTTCACGCCGCGGCCCGGCCGCCCATTCGCGGCAATGGCCCGGTGCCGATCCGGACCATTGATGATCGGCCGGACGAATGGCTCACGGGTCAGGCGTCGGTCGGGTGGCGGGGGCGGTGCGCTTTTGAAAATCCTCGTAGTTGACGCGCAGCCCCTCGTCTTGCGGCGCGAGCGCCATCGCCCGGGCGTAAGCGTGCTCGGCCGCGGCGTAATCGAAGGCGCCCTCTTCGGCACGTCCAAGGCTCAAAAAGGCCGACGCCGAGTGGTCGTCGATTTGCGTCGCGCGCCGGAATGACACTGCGGCGTGATCGTACTTGCCCTCGTCGGCATAGAGCTGGCCCAGGTGCATCGCGGAGTCGAACGTCGGATCGTACCTGAAGGCCTCCGCCATCGCGGCCTCGGCGGTATCGTTATCGCCCGCCTGATGGGCCACGTTGGCCAGCGCCGTATCGAGCGCCACCCGGTCGGCGCCGTTGCTGATCCCGTCGCGCACCGCCGCGATCGCGCCCTTGACGTCGCCGCGCGGCGCCATCACACCTTCGAGCAAATCCCGGTAGGGCTGCGGGTCGGAGGGATCGATCGCGATAGCGGCGCGAAATTCACTCTCGGCCCGCCCGTACAGATGGGCCTGCGCGAAGTTGACCCCGGCCAGCCGATCGTCCTCGAGGCGCTCGGCATCGTCTTCGGCGCTGGGCTCGGCCGCGACGAACAGTTGCGCGGCGTCGGTGAAGCGTCCCAGGCCGCCGTAAAAATCCGCCAGGTCTTTTACCGCGGCGTAATAATGCGCCGCGATCGCCAGCCGGAAGCCCTCGGAGATGGCATTCTGCTCTTCGGGCAATAGCCACGGAATCGCCAGCGGCTGCAGGTAATAATGGTTTCCGAGTTCGGGCGCATGGCTCACCGAGAGCATGATCTGCCGCAGGCCGGCATGTTTATGGCCGGCCAGAAAGAGACTCCGCGCGTACAGGTCGCGGGCCAGCGGATCGTTGGGGTCGAGCCATACCGCGGCCCGCAATTGATTGTCGCGCAGCGCCGGGGGTGCCCCCGCTGGCATCATCGCGGCAAGCGCCAGATGCGCCCGCGCGTCGCCCGGATGGGCCGCGATCGCCAGTTCCGCCTCGGCAAAGGTCCGCGGGTCGCCGAGGTCATAGGGATAGGCGGTACCGCTTTGGGTGATCGCGGCGGCGATCAGCCCGATCGCCGCAATCATCCCCACGGCGGCCTTGAGGTTGGTCAGGCGGCTCGGCTCGCCGACCCGCCGCAGGCCGGACTCCGGCCGCGCTGCGGCGCGGGTCAGCGCGATCCGCAGGGCCAGCGCCAGCATCACCCCAAACAGCAGCGCGTTGGCCGGAGTATGCAGACTGAACTCGAACAGCTCGTGAATCATCACCGCGAGCACGCCGGCGCTGATCGCGGCAAACATCGGCCATTCGCGCTCGCCCAGCCGCTGCACGCCGGCGCGCCAGGCGCGCGATGCCGCCGCCGCGAACCACAAAGCCAAGGCGAATCCGGCCACGCCCGTTTCGGCGAGTAGCTGGAGATAGTCGTTCTCGGGCTGGCGGTAATAAAACTCCATCCACGGCGGACTCTCAAAATGCGGAAACAGTTCCGGCCAGCAGCCCAGGCCGACTCCGAACAGCGGAAACTCGCGCAACATCCCGAGCGTGTCGCGCCAGGCCTTTTCCTTGTAGCCGATGAACATGCTGCGCGACGCCACGGTCATGCCGATACGCGCGCCGGCGGCGTCGCGCGCATTCGGCCCGATCAGCCAGAGCACCGCGATCACGAACATCGCTCCCGCCGCGATCGCCACCGGCACCGCCCGCTTGCGATAGCGCAGGAGCACCTGCGGCGCGCGATCCGGGGCTTGCTTGAAGCTCGCCCACAACGCCACCGTCACGCTCACCACCGCGACCAGCCAGCCCCCGCGCGACAGGCTGAGCAGGATACCCGAGGCGATAATCGTCGCGGCCACCGCGCACGGCAAACGCAGATCGGGCGCCCGTTGGCGCTGGCGCGGGATGATCGGAAAGAGCGATCCCACCACGGCCAGCGGCAGCGCCATCGCCAGGTAGTCGGCAAAATGGTCGGGATTGATAAACGGCCCGCTTGCGCGGTCGTTAGTCATCAGCGGGCCGCTCCAGTCGTGCGGCACGAAGAACCACAGGATCCGTCCGTTCCACCAGGCCCGCTCGGCCAGTCCAATCAGCGCGACGAAGGTCGCCGTCGCCACGATCCCGAGCACCAGCCAGCGGATGAAGCGGGCTTCCGCTTCGCGCTCCGCGCCGCTGTAGCCAATCGGATAGAGCAGCACGAGAAAAAAGATCGCGCCGCAGGCCAGCGCCTCGATCAGCCCGGCCCACGTGACGGTCGGCGCAATCGAGAGCGTGCGCCAGCGCAGGCTCGCAAAATATCCGGGGGTGGCGGGCAGCGGACGCTGGGTGGCGACCGGCGGTAGCTGATGACTCACCGCCGCCGGCGCGGCGGCCTGCGCGCGCGCCGCCGGCTGCGCACCGACCGGCGGCAGGATCATCGGCATCTGCCGGCGATCGGCGTGCGCGCTGGCATCCCAGGCGGCGCGCCAGGCGGCGAACGGGGCCGAGGCCGGCCAATCGGAGAGACTCGCGGCGTAAAGCTGGTAGGTGGCGGGTGAGATGATCCTGAGCAGGCCGGGCGGCAGCGGCACCAGTTGAGCCACCAGCAGCAGGGCGAACAGCGCGGCCGGAACGAGCAGCCGGCGCAGTGCGGCGCGCCCGATACTCATGCGCGCGGGCGCCGCGCCTTCGGCCCGCACGCGCAGCATCCACAGAGCGGCCAGCGCGAAGGCCACGATCTCCATCAGCGTAAAGGCCCACTGATGCACCGCGCCGAAGGCCAGCGGCGTGAAGACCAGCAGCAGCATCAGGCCGCCGCCGATCGCCGCGTCGATCGCGCCTACGGCACCTCCCGCCGAGCCGGTCAGGGCGCGGAACATCCGCATGCCGCCGTCCGCCTAGGCCCGCAAGCTGTTCGAGCAGGCGCGCGCCTCAAACGGCATCTTCATCGTCGCGCCGGTCGTCGCCTTCAAAGGCGTAGTATTCCTGATGGTAGTAGGAATGGTAGTCGGGACTGTGGAGCTTGATGCGGTTGAGCACCACGCCCAGGATTTTGGCCCGCGCATACTCCAGCCGCGCGCACGCGGTCTTGACCTGCTGGCGCGGCGTCGCGGAGCCGTTGGCCACGATCACCACGCCGTCGGTCAGCCGCGAGAGCACCATCGAGTCGCTGACCGGCAGCACCGGCGCCGAATCGATGACCACGTATTCATAATTATCGCGCAGCTCGGCGACCGTCTCGGCCATCTTGGGCGAGACCAGCAACTCGGTCGGATTGGGCGGCACCGAGCCCGAGCTCAGGAAGAACAGGTTTTCGATCTCGGTCGGCCGGATCATCTCGGTGAGTTCGCGCGAACCGGTCAGCACCTCGGTGAGCCCCAGATGATTATCGACGGCGAGCACGCGATGGCAGCGGGCGCGGCGCAAGTCGGCGTCGATCAGCACGACCTTGCCGCCCAACTGCGCGAGCATCACCGCGATATTGACGGCGGTGACGGTCTTGCCTTCGCGGCTGAGCGCGCTGGTGATGAGCATCACCTTGGGCGGACCGCCCGCGCGCGACAGCAGGAGCGCCGTGCGCAGGTTGCGATAGGCCTCGCCGACGCGCGAGTACGAACCATGCGTGGTGACCAGTTCGCGTCCTGGCGGCAGCACCGTCGACGGCGTCGCGTCGCCCGGCAGCATCAGCGGCGCGTAAGCCGTCTTGCCGTTGACGCTGGAGAACTCCGGCACCACGCCGAGATTCGGCAGATGCAGATAATTCTCCGCCTCTTCCGGATTCTTCAGCGTATTGTCGAGGAACTCGATACCGAAGGCGACGGCCAGGCCCAGGCCCAGGCCGACCACCGACGCGAGGATCAGGGCGAGCATCTTCTTGGGACCGCTCGGCGCTTCGGGCACCTCGGCCGGATTGACCACCGAGACGTTGGTCGACTGGATATCGCGCGCGACCTCGACGTCCTTCATGCGCGTGAGCACCGCGTTGTAGAGCTCGCGGTTGGTGTCGACGTCACGCTGCAGAATCGCGTACTGCGCACCGAGATCGTTCAGCGCTAAAGTCTCCTGGCGCTGCTTTTCCATCTCGTCCTCGAGTTCTTTTTCCCGCTCGACCGCCTCGTCATAGCTCGATTGCAGCGCGACGACCTTTTTATTGGTAGCCGCGCCAATTTGCCCCTGCACTTCGCGAATCTGCGCGTCGAGCTTGGCCAGCGGCGGATAGCTCGGCTTGAACTGACTCGCCAGCGCCGCCTGCTGCGCGTAAAGCGCGCCCAGAGCCTTCTGATCGTCCTGAATTTCCGGATCGTCGATCACGGCGGCCAGGCCGCTGTAGTTATGCCGCTTGATCATCTCGGCCTGCGCCTGCAGACCGATGCGCGCGACCTGGGCCTGGGTTAGATCCTTGCTGAGGTCGGCCAGTCGATCGAGCACGATCGCGTCTTTGCCGTCGAGCGAGACCAGCCCCGGCACGATCCGGTTCTTGCGCCGGTAGTCGTTGAGTGCGACTTCGGATTTCTCGAGCTTATCCTTCAGATCGACCAGCTTGCCCTGCAGGAAGCTCTCGGCCTCGCTGCTCTCCTGCCCGTGCATCTCGATCTGATTGCTGGAGTAGGCCGCGACATGCGCGTTGGCGACCTGGGCGGTGAGCACCGGGTCCGACCAGTCGAAGCGAATCCGGATCAGGTTGGTGTCCTGCACCGGTTCCACCTGGAGCGCCGCGAGGTAGGCGTGCACCAGGTAGGCCGGCACGCCCTGGGTGTTATCGAGCCCCGGCGGCAGCGCCAGCCGCGGCTCGGCCTTGCCACCGGTCAGATGCAGCGATTGGGCGATGCGGCTGAACAGGCGATCGATGAAGCCCGGTTTGGCGCGCGCGCCGACGAAGGCCGGGTTGCGCTCGAGGCCCAGCGTCTTGATCACGCTCGCCGCCAGCGCCCGGCTTTCGAGAATCTCGCACTGGGTCTTGTAATAGAGGTCAGAATTGCTCGCCGCAGCCTCGATCTGGATGAGGTTTTCGAGCGTGTCCGAGCCGCCGCCCTCGGCGGCCGGCTGGATCATGATCGTGGTCTCGGCATAGTACGTCGGGCGTTCGGTCATCACGCGCACCATGGTCAACATCACCACGGCGGCCGTGATCGCAATCATCAGGCGATAATGCTTACGGACTACCCGCCAGTAGGCGTGCAAGTCGAGGAGCGGCTGCCCTTCGTCAAGAAAGACCGGCGACGCTTCGGCGTCGATCGGCGCGTCCATCGGGAGGTTGCCGCCCCGCCGGATGAAATAGCGTGAGGGTTCCATCAATATGGTATCGCCGGGCCCATTACTCCCATGCGCGACAGTACTTGGTAGAAGATATATGGTCCGATACGCAGGCCGGAGTACGGCACGTCGATCACGTCGTTCGCCTTAACCGGCAAATCGGGATCGGTGCCCTTCGATACCCGATCCAGATTGACCGGAATGGTCTCCTTCGACCCGTCCTTGTTGCTCCTGATCAGGGTTATGGCCTTGGTGTCGGCCGCGTACATTGGACCACCCGCGGCGCCGATCGCACCCAGCACCGTCAAACCCGATCCAACCTGGAAATAGCCGGGCGACTGGACCCATCCGACCACCATCGCGTTGCCTCCACCCGGCACCACGATCACGTCGCCAGGCCGCATCGGCAGATTGATATATTTGCCCGCGCCGGTCAGCGAAGTGCTCTTGATCTTGATTGTCAACGGGCGCGCGTTGCCCGGCAGCATGCGTAGCGTACTGGCCGCGATATCCGGTTGCGCGCTCGCCGTTTCCTCTGCATTCTCGCGCTTTTGCCGTTCGCCGAGCGCCGCGTTGCCGCCCTTGATGGCCTGGCCTGCGGCCCGTGGCCGAAGCTCGGTCGAGGGACCGTCGTAAGTCCCCGCGCCCGGCCCGGCATCGGTTGCCGTCGCACCCGCCGCGCTGCCGACCGCGCCATTTTCGGCCACCATTGAAACGCGCTGCGCCAGGTTGGGGTCCGAGCCCTGCTGAATCGGTATCAAAATGATTTCGTCGGCCGCCGTTGACGCCAGCCCGCCGGCCTGCGTCAGCACGTCGAGGACAGTCTCGTTCGCGTTGTTGAGCAGCACCAGGCCCGGATGGTTGACCGCACCAATCACCGCGACTTCGCGATTGTGGTATTCTTCGACGAACACTGAGGCCTGCGGGTTGTACATGAAGTTGTTGAGCTTCTCGTCGAGCTCGGCTTGCAGCCCGTCTTCGGTCAGGCCGCCCGCCTGCACCGAACCAATCAGCGGCAGCTCGATCGTGCCGGAGGCCCCAACCCGCACCCGGCGTTCCTGCAATTCTTCCATCTGCGGAACCGAAATCGTCAGGATGTCGCCGGGCCCAATCGGATAGTCCTGGTTCGACGACATCGACGAAGTCCGCTCCTGCCAGAGATCATTGAGCGCCACGTCGTCGGCGTCCTGGCCCGCAGTCGAGGCGCCCTGGCCCGCGGTCGAGGTGCTCTGCGCGGTCGAGGCGCCCTGGCCGCCCGGCGCCGAAGTCCCGCGATCGGTGTCGGAGTCCGCGGTCGTGGCCGGATGGTCGGAAAAATTGGGCGGATTGAGGCGCATCGGATCGCCGGTCGCGCAGGCCGCAAGGAGCAATCCCGCGGCGAACGCAAGCAGGCGGCGCCGCCAGCACGCGACGGTGCCGCCATGCGCATCCGCGAGCGGCGATGCGTCTGTTTCCGGTTGCAATGCTGTGTAAGAAAAATTCACGCAGGTAAGGGGCGGATGAGCGATCGCTTCGCCCAGTTGCCCAAAACGCTTGGCCCCGCCCTTGGGCGGTGCCCTCAAGACCGCGGACCTGCGCGGAGCACCGCACAGACCCGCGCCGAACGTCCCCGATTAACTAGAACGAGGGGCTGATCGGATGATTATGGTCGCTGCGATTACCCGATTCGGCCCACGCAATCGCCGCCGCACCCGCGCCCACGCCGAGCGCCAGGACTCCCACCGAGGCCCATTCCGCCGTGGTGAACCCACCCGCCGGCTCGTTGCACGGACCGGCCTGCGAGGCGACCGCGCCGCTCGCACCCGTCTGCCAGTTGACCATCTCGCTGCGGCCTGTCAGATCGAGTACGCCCGAGCCACCGCCCGCACCCGAGGTCAGAAAAAGATTCATGTTGCCGGTTGGCAGACCGTCGACCGAATAGCTGCCGTTGGCGCCCGTCGTCGCCTGTCCGATAACCGCACCCGACGAATCTTTAATCGTGACCGTCGCGCCGGCGAGCGGATTGCCCTGGGCGTCCGTAGCGACTCCGCAGACCGTCGCACTCATCGCCTGGCTGGCCGTCAAAGCAACCGCCAGAACTGTCGTAAGGAGCGTTGTCAGCTTGTTCTTCATCACGCTTTCCCTCTCGTCCAGAGCCACTAATGGCCCACCCTATCGCCACAGATTCCGCCAATGCGTCCGCACTACCAGCAAGCCGGGCTACTAAATCTTCGCGATGTCGAACGGCCGATCCGGACCAATGTTCGAGAGCCGCACTTTAATCCTGCCGCCGGGCGCCGCCCTCTGGAGCCGCACCGCCCATCGCCCCACGCCATCCCGAGAGGAGACGGGTGTCCGAGTCGTCCCAAACGGACTACGACCGTCAATCCAACACGGAGATGGATTAGCACTAGCGGGAGAAGGGAGTCAAGCACGGGTCTTAGGCGTTTTAATTTGTTCGTCGTCTCCATGAACAAGCTGAACACGTCTGTATCGACGCATGATAGGTATAAATCCTTTTCGTTAGGTCTATTTTGATTATACATCTCTAAACATATTTTATTTAGCAATTAGAATTATTAATGTCATTAATATATCTAATTAATGTTTAATGAACCAACATTATCCTGCTGGAACGTCGCGCAGGCGCTTCGGCCACGCGCAAGTCGACGCGCAGCGTCGTGCGGCGGTGCCCAAATTATGGACGATCGGATCGGTCAAGCCGGGCGATTTTCAATGACTAGGGTAGCGTCGTTGCGCCGGCGTAGCCGGTCGCGCGATCAGCAGGCCGGCCGGCGCAGCATCACCGGGTCGATCTTGCGCGCGATCAGGCGCCCGTCGCCCAGTTGACCGATCATCCGGCCGTCCTCGACGATTACCTTGCCGCGCAAGATTGTCGTCGTCGGCCATCCGCGCGCATTCCAGCCTTCCCACGGGCTGTAGTCGCTAACGTGAAAGTCGGCGCGGGTCAGCGTTTTATCGATCGCCGGGTCGATCAGCACGAGGTCGGCGTCGCTGCCCGGCGCGATCACGCCCTTGCGCGGATAGAGTCCCAGGATGCGCGCTGCATTGGTCGACGTGACCTGGGCGAAGCGCTCGAGCGTCATGCCGCGGTGAACCACGCCCTCGGTGAAAATGATGCCCATGCGGGCCTCGGCGCCGAGATTGCCTCCCGTCACGTCGTCGATTTTCTCGCCACGAAGTTTTGTTGCGAGCGAAGTCGGATACTCGTCGGTGGCGGTGGTCGAAACGCCGTCGCCGACCAGTCCCTGCCACAGCGCGCGCTGATCCTCGGGCAGTTTGAGCGACGGGTAGGTGTGGTAGCAGAAGCCGCGCGGGCGCTGGTATTCCGCGGCCGAGAAGCAGGCGTAGTGATGCAGGGTTTCGGCATAGATCGGCAGCTTGTGGCCGCGCGCCTCGACCACCGCTTCGACCCCTTCGCGGGCCGAGGTGTGGACAAAATAGACCGCCGCGCCAGTCGCCGTGGCGAGTTCGATGGTGCGGGTGAAGGCCAGACGCTCCGAGAGCTTGCTATGCACCAGATGCAGGTTGGCGCCCGCCATCCGTCCTTCGGCGCGAAAGCGCTCGTAATTGAACTGGACCAGGTCGTCGTCCTCGGCGTGGACGACCATCAGGCCGCCGTGACGCGCCGCGCGTTCCATCGCCAGGCCGATACGGCCGAAGTCGAGCTTGAAGGGCTGGCGCCCCGGATGCGGCGGCAGGGTCTCGTTGGTAAAGACCTTGAAGCTCGGAAAGCCCTCGCTGACGGCGTCGCCGATCTGATCGAATATCTTGAGCGGCAATGCGCCACCCAGCGCGATATGGAAACTGTAATCGACATGCGAGCGGCCCTGCCAGCGCGCGCGCCGCGCCGCCAGCGCGGTCGGAATATCGGTTTTCGGATGGACGAAACAGAAATCCAGATGCGTCGTGGTGCCGCCGAAGGCCATCCCGACGGTGTCTTCCTCCGGCCCCAGGGTGAACTCGCGTCCCTCGGGATGCATCGTGACCAGGCTCGCCAGATGGGCGTGCGGCTCGATGCCGCCGGGGACCACGATCTTGCCGCGGGCATCGATCACGCGGCCCGCGGTCTGTGCGGGATCGTCAACGCCCACCGTGACGATCTGCTCGCCCTTGACGCCGATCGTCCAGTCGCCAACCCCCGCCGCCGTAACCACCTTGCCGCCCCGGATGATCAGATCGAGCATGACGCCTTCCCTCCCCCGATGGCTCGGCACAATCGGCCGATCAGCGCCACGCTTAGCGCCGCCCGCGCGCGACAGTCAAGACTGGCTATCAGACGGGAATGCACGCGGCGTGATGCACAGCTTTGAGAACGTCGATGGTGCAGGAGCGAGGGAAATTCACGCGCGGCGTGCCGAGTGCGGTCAGGAGGCGCCGGAGGACGGCGGATCGGCGGTCTTCTTGCCGTTGATTGCGCGCAACTGGCCGCGGCGGGTGGGCGGCTTGGTCTTGGTATCTTTGCGCGGGGCCGGCGGAAAACTGGTCCGTCCGCGGGTCTGCCAATGCTTAAGGGTGCCGCGGCTGCCCGCGCGGGTTTCGCCGAACTGCTCGTAGATTGCAACCGCTCCGGCGACCGCGCCGAGGAAGCCGATGAGCCAGAGCGTGCGTTGCGCCTGGAGGTAGGTGAGTGCGATGGCACCGGCCGCAACGCCAAGGGTAAAGGCCAGTGCCGACCAGAATTTGACTAACCGCCGGGAGCCGTTATCGCGCGTCATTCGCGCCTCCCACTACACTGCCGAGTCCTGAGGCTACACTGCTCCAATACACTAACGCCGCGCGTGATGGAACTTTCAGCGCGCGGCGTCAGCCAAATACCTGATTTTGTTCATCCGCCTGATCGGTTGAGCGAGCGCGTCTGCGAGGCGCAATCGGCGCGGGTGGCCACCTGACCCCGGCGTCCGTTCGCACGTGATGGCGGCGGTCTCCTCACGGTGGTGACGGGTTACTGTTCTTCGGCCTCGACTGCCTGGCGTATCGCATTGAGGATGAACAGGAAATGGCGCGGCGCGGTGATCTTGCCGAGCAGATTCACCTGCGAGAGCACCTTCAGCTCACGGGCCTTGACGCTGTGACGGGCGAGCAGCGCCTTGTTGCCGGTGAAATCACGCCAGACCTGGTCGGGATCGCGTCGTGCGGCCGGGTCGCGCCGTCCGGTCAACAGGGAACTCGCCTCCGGATGGGCGAGCAGAAAAAGCGGCTCTTTCTCGAGGCCCAGGACGTCGGCGATGCGGCTGACAAGGCCCAGCGAAGGGCGCCGGCGATCCTTCTCGAGATAGGCCACATGGCTCGGCTTGACGCCGAGTTTACGCGCCAACTCCCGCTGCGTGAGCCCGAGAATCTCGCGCTGGCCCTTCAGGACGTAACCCAAAGTCTTCTTTTTCATATGTCGTACTCGGCGAGCAGTGCCCATCGTAATTTCGCGAAATGGATCATACCCGACAGATAATTAAGCTTCTGAGGGGCCGGAATGCGTTCCATCAGATCGAATCCGTAAAACCGCTTGAGATGGCCAACAACCTCAGCCAGCGCGGCCTCGGTCAAATCCTTGGCCCGCGCGACCAGACCCCATCGCCACGGCACGGCAAAAATTTTGCGCGCAATCGGCTCCGGATAGGCGGCAAAACTAACCATCACATCGGCCGCCAATTCGCAGGGATCTTCGAGGTGTGCAGCGTAATCCGCATCGAAGAAAAAATGCACCAGTTCATTCTGCTCGCCCAGCAATTCGGCGCTCATGTGATGCCCAACTTCATGGCAGAAGGTCGAGCAAACTGCCAGCGGATGGTGCGCAGTATTCACATAGATTAACGGACGCTTGAGCATACCGTGCGATCGCGTGACATAAAACCCCCGCAATGCGAGGCCGTCATCACCCGCGTACGGGGCGGCTTTGAAATGCAGCCCAAGCTCCGACGCCCAGCCGCTCAGACGCTCCTCGGAGAGCATCCCGACCGGCTCGCGATTAAACGACGGCATCGCCAGGGTAAATGCGTCGACCAAGGTTTTGAGTTCGCGATAGGGCAGGTTGCGGCGTAGACTGCGAACGTAGTCATGGCGGACCAGGCGGCGGATATCGTCGCTGGGCTTTTTCCAGGCGGCAAACTTATCCGCCTCGCCATCGCGGGTCGTCGCCAAAATACCCGTGATAAGCTTCTCCACCTGAGCGTCTGAATTAACCGCGCTAGTCATCGCATCGAGCGCCTCGGTCGGATCAGTTTACCATCTTTATCGACTTTGCGGTCGTTTGCAACCGGTCGTCGTGTGGCGTTAATAAGCATTCTGTATATGCCTGATTGCAGTTTAGGCGAGCATTATCGCCTGGATTCAGGAGCAGGAAAATCGGAAAGATACGCAGCCTTGACTAAGTTTGCGCCCTGATTGACCTTATAAATATGTCCTATTTCGCAACATTCACGCTCCGACGGTGGCAGTCGCATACCGTCTCGAGCCACCTGCATTGCCCATTTCAGTGCGCATAAGTGTTATAGCTCTCCGCCACGGATAGCGGAATGCGAAATTGTTTTCGGTGACTGATTTTTTCGTAAAGGGTGGTCGATGACCCGTCGAATCTGCAGAGACTGATACCGACGTGCGGAACTCCCGTCGGGGCTCCGCACAGCTGGTTCGAGTGCGGTAGGCAATTGTGAGACCGACGGCCGATTGGTTTGAAGGAGTATCCGATGGAGCTACGTCTGCTGACTACAGAAGCCGAACGGCGCGCATTTGCGCAGCGGTTGAGCGAGGTGCGCATGATGCGCGGAGCCGGGTTCAGCGAGACCCGCCGTTCGGTGATCGGCGAAGTGCATCTCGCGTTTGGCAATCTGTACGGGTTGTTCGACGAACGGGCCGCCAATCCGGAAATGCTCGGTGGCTTCGCGATGCACGACCTCGCGATGTTCGGCCAGAGCTATCCGAAGCCCGATCTGACGCATTTACCGCCCGAAAGCGTCTTTGAATGTGGCGAATTATGGGCGGTCGCCGCAGGTGCGGGCGGCGTGCTGCGCCATGCGGGGGCGCTTCTGGCGCAGATGCTCGAGGCCAAGGCGCTGCTGGTGTATCCGATTTTTCGGCCGTGGAATCTGACCCAGGGCTACAAAGGATTCAATCGGGTCGGCGAAGCGATCGAATGGCCCTATGCGCGCACTCTCGACGGCGGACGGATTTATGTGCAGGCAATGGTCGGCGAGGCCGACGCCCTGGCCCGCGCGATCGCCGAGGTCGGCGCATTTGGGTACGAAGCGCTCGAAGGTGGCCGAGGGCTGCGCTTCGACACGCCGTTCAGCATCTGTCCCAAAACGCTGGCCTTGCGGCGGCGCGAGAATGCGCCACGCGCGATTCCAGCCGTTGCCGCGCCGGCGGATCTTAAGGCAGCCTGAGCGGCCCATCACGCCAGGCGCATCGCGCGTGGATGATGCGCCTGGCGATGATCTAAATCGACGCCGGCCGGGTACGCAAGGCCAAAGACGACACCACCGTATCATACGAAGTGTTATATTATCCTACGCTTCAATCGTGCGTCCCTCATCGCTCCGCCAAGCGGTTCCCTAAGGAACCTCTGCACAAGGCTCTGCTGTCACCCTGAGCGCAGCGCATGGGTC